>Ga0209671_1003567_pt1 | contig 15029 bp, 8 predicted proteins | sample WorMetHERISLAND2_2_FD_187401 | JGI IMG/M metagenome (GOLD analysis project Ga0209671, IMG submission 187401) | Marine gutless worms symbiont microbial communities from Max Planck institute for Marine Microbiology, Germany - Olavius geniculatus... | ecosystem: Host-associated > Annelida >... | reverse complement strand
TTTTGCATTTTTTGCTTACCCCACAGCTGATAGGCTTACGTGTTATATAGGCTTTCCAATATGCCTATCATCAATATCATTAATATTTAAATCTGTGGTTACAACCCGCCCGTCCTCCTAATTACCATAGAACTTCCAGCTAGCTGGATGAATGCTGGATCGTGTAAACACTTCATAACTAAAATTAAGCTACGCCAAGAGGCTGACCAACTTACCGTGATGATGGACGATCGGCGGCCCTGACTGCGCGCTGGTGTAGTACAGTTCCACGGTTGTCGTAGTTTCTGTCGTTGTTTCCTGCGGCAGTGTCGTTGTTGTCGCATTAACTGTCGTCGTATCCGTAGATGACGTCAATGGCCAGATGACCGTGCTCGTAGATGTGTTGAAATCGCTCGTAATCACGTGAGTTTCGGTCTCTGTCGTTGTGAGCGACGGTGACAGTGAGCATGTTGTCGGACCGGCATCCTCCGTTGTCGTTGTCGTACTTGACGGCAGCCTAGCAGAAGTTGTTGTAGTAATTTCCCGAGTCTCTGTCTCTGATGTCGTAGTTGTTGTTAAGGGCGGTTGCGTTGTATCAGTTGTCGTAGTAATTTCGTGTGTCTCTGGTGTCACCTGTTTCGTCGTCGTCGTCGTCGCGGGTGACGTTGTCGTGTCGCTGTCCACCTCTGCCTCTGTCGTCGTTACAGGTGTTGTAGTTGCAGGTGTTGTCGTCGCAAAAGTCGCTGGCATGCTGGAGATTGGCGTGGTAACTTCGTGCGTCCCCACCTGCAACTCTGTTGTTGCAGTAGTCGTCGCTGTCGTTTGTGGCACAGTGTTGATCGGTGTTGTAGTCTCCCGAGTTGTAAAAACGTCCGTTGTCCACTGCGCCGTGCTCGAAAATGCAGCTTCTGTTAGTGTTGGTGTTGTTGTTGTTGTTGATGATGGTGGTGGTGGTAATTCTGTTGTTTCCGTGATTTCGCTAATTGTGGGCACAGTCGACTCGACGGTTATCGTCAACGTGGTTGCACTCGTTGACGATTCCACCGACGTCATTTCGATCGTACTCGACTGAAATCCAATCAACAGAATATCACATGCGTACAATCAAATGAACTTTGAACAAAAACAAGATAATGTTCATACGAACACGGAGTCTGTCCAATGCATTTCGATAGTTTACAGTATATGTCCGTAGAGAAAAAAATCAAACAGTTTAATTTCAAATTAAACAGCAGCAATGATCCTTTCATCCTTCTCTATTATTTTAACTAAACAATAAACATTGTCAGTCACGAGACCATTCAATTCATTATAAATGGTCTATCGTCACCATGCGTTTATCTTGCACCGCTATGGAGATATGGCGCCACAAAGATAATGGGGTCACGCCTTTGACCTTTCGTGGTGACGTCACGTGACCATTCGACTCCCGGGAGTCGACTTTCTATCCGTGGTCCATGGTGACCATGCGTCCATCTGTCACCGTTACGGAGATATGGCGCCTCAAAGATAATGGGGTCACGCGTTTGACCTATTGGGGTCACGTGACGTCATCTGTCACGTGACCATTCGACTCCCGGGGTCCGAGGTCCTATGGGTGGTCCATAGTGACCATGCGTCTATCTTGCACCGTTATGGAGATATGGCGCCTCAAATGTTGGACGCACGGACCTGGACACAGAAAGAAAGACGAAAGAATGGAAAGAGAAAGAGAAAGGGAGACGGGAAGGGCAGAGAAAAGGAAAATGGAAAAGAAAAAGGAAGGGAAAGGGGAAGGAAAAAAGGAATGGAAAGTAAAGGGAAGGGGAAGGGAAATGGAAAGGGGAAGGAAAAAAGGGAAGAGGAAAGAAAAAGGGGAAAAAATGGAAAAAGAAAGGGGGAAGGGTAAAGAAAAAAGGAAAGAGAAGGAAGGGATAGGGGGAAAAAAGAGAAAGCGGAAAGGGAAAGGGAAGGCAAAAAAGAGGACAGGGCAAGAGAAAGGGAAAGAAGAAGGAGAAAGGAAAGAGGAAGGAAAAGGGAAAGGGAAGGTGGAAGGATGATAGCTTAAGAAATGTAGGACGCACGGACGCACGCACGGACGGACACAAAGGTGATTTTATACTCTGTCCAATGCTATGCATTGCATTGAGCAGACAATAATTGAGTCCTGCACGAAGAACTGGTTAGGCCTATATTCGACTGATGTATTGACGTTGCAATGCATTTTGTGCTCTCCCTCTGTAGGTAATGCGGGCACTATAAAATTGAATATATGAATGCGCCATCTATATAACACAGCAACAAGCACGTGTGAATCCCAACTCCATTACCATCCAAATCATCCGTGAAACCTAGTTGACTGTTTCATGTTTCACGGTCTGACCACAGTTTAAATGTTTTTTAACAAATTAAATTTGCGACATTTATGAAAAATGTGTTGCCATATAGAAAGTCAGAACTGTTCTTCTTGCATCGCAGAAGTGAATCGGCTGACGAAACGTCAGACGATTTCTTGGTTTTGTCGATGATATCACGATCACATTAGTCTGTGTATGACAACAGTTGCCTGACATCAACGGTAACAAGTGGGCGGTCAGATCGACCATACTACGACAGGTCAAAGCAGCGGCACTGCACTACGTGATGACAGTGTGAGCCTTCACTTACCGACGTGGCGGGTCCTGGCAGCACGGTTACTTGACCGCCGAGGTTCCAGGTCTTTTGTAGAACGCCGGTCGGCGGCACAAGGACTCGGACGCGAACAATATACTTGCCCGGTATGGCGTATTGATGACTGACGCAGACGGCATTCCCTGCGCTGCCGTTGCGTGCCTCGTCGAGCGGCAGTCTGCCGGCAATCGTTTGGTTTGAGTCGTCAACGTGAGGCCACTCGGTGCAGCTGCGGCCCTCCTTCTGCTCGGACTGGTCGCCAAAGTCGAACGTGTATCGTGCTTCTTCGGCCACTCTGTGCGTGGAGATATAGAACGCTTGAAAGCCGGTCTTGCTATATAGCGGCGTCGAGACCACCAGCGCGTCATCACCGAGCAGCTGGGACAATGGCGGCTTGAAGTGGTCTACCACGCGGATCACAGTCGACAGAGATGTAAACACGACGTCTGTGTCGTCATTGAGTGTCACGCTTGCCGTGGCCACGGCCGAGTAGTAGCCAGCTTCTCGGTAGACATGCCGAACGACGCGCCCGTACACTTTGACGCTGCGCCCGGACGCCGAGAACGGCTCGGAGAGGTTGAACTTGGAGACTAACAGTTCGTTCAGCAGGCTCTCTATCTGGAACTCGTTAACGGACACTGGCTGCGAACCGCTGCCGTCGCCGAAGTCGATTGAGAACCAAACGCCAACGATTAGCCGCCGAACAACGAGAACCAGTTCGGTCACCGTGCCGCTGGAGATCGGCGAACGCAGCGCGAAGATCTGCGGACCTCCGGCCAACTGGCTCTCCAACCGCGTGTCCGTTACGTCCACACGAGCCACGATCAGCACCCGCTGTGTCGCCTCAAAGCCCGGTACTGTGCCCTTGACAACAAACCGGACGTCATACGTCCCTGGGCGCGCAAAGTACCTACCCTTCTCCACGCCGAAAAACGGAAGTCTGCGAGACGTCGCGGCAACGGCGACGTCCGTATCAACGGCTGCTCTGTAGGTGACGTCTTTAAACCTGCCGCTGGTGAACCACTGCGGAATGCTGTCGCCAAACAACCTCTGGACGATCAGCGGCTCATTGTGATCGCCGAAGTTGACGCTGAGAGACAGCGTGTCGGGGAATTCGTCGGCGTGGAACAACAGGTGGACGTATAACTCGTTGTGGTAAGTCGTCAGATTGCGGAACACGCGTGCGCTGGACATCACCTGCGCCAGGTCTCGTTGACGTTCCAACACCTCGACGATCTGCGTCAGCTCGAGCGCGTCGAACAGTCTGCCGCCAGTCTGCTGTGGGTCTGCGGTCACGTGAACTCGCACAATGTACGTCCCGACATCTGTGTAGACGTGATTCAACTCGCTGCCGATGCACTCATGTACATCATCGCCGAACGCCTCCGCTGCAGCCGCTCCGGCCCAATCTGGAATCGGCGAAATTTTGCCGCTAGCATTGAACGTCGCTGTCGACGTCTCGTCGCCGTACTCGATCTCATACCTCAGCGACGAGTGATTGCGAGCAGCGAGAAATGCAAACTGCGTCGGTTCGTCGACGTAAGTCTTCGGCTGACTGGTGAAAGCGACTGGACCGGTCAGCTGTCGGACCGTTTGCCGAACGATCACACGAAGAACAGTCAGAGCTTCCTCCTCCCCGGCGATCACCCGATATTCCACCTCAACAGCACACAAAACACAAAACACGATCTGTTGAGGTAGAACATAATAGTTTAAGGATGTTGCCACCACAGCAAACCATTTTGCGTTTTAGAATTTTGATGTAAACCTTACCGCAAACTAGAATGAGTCAAGAAGATGCGAATCAGGTCACTTGCCGCGAAAGTTGACCGGTATTTAAATGCATAAAAGAACCCGATCGAGCAAAATCTTATAAACAGTTTGCAAAAATCGAACGGAAAATAAACGAGAAAATCATGTAAACCGTTGCACTTCAACATCTAGAAAAAAAAGTAATTAAAATGAAAAACATTTAGAGATATGTATCGCTCTTCGTGCGAACTCATTTCAAAGTTTCAGAGCTTCACGTACCATATAGGATCACACAGTGTTACCTGCCACGCGACGCAGGTGAACGCGCCCTACCGTAATCCTAGCTGCATACGCCGGTACTCGATTTACTTACCTCGGAGAGATGAAAGGCCGAGTTGACTTTGATGGTTGATTACAAACGGAGATGGTTTACCTGTTTGCAGACAGTTACCTGCCTTTGCAGTAACAAAGACTGCGGCACAGAGTAACTTTGTTGATCGCGGTAATCACTACGCTGAAATTTCCCATAACTGTATGTAAAAGTTTCAACACGAACGGTCTACAAAGTATTATGCGAGTTCAGCGAGGCATAATACACAGTAGCCTGCATTAAAACGTACTTATTTCATGGCCGTGATCGACGGCGTGTTCTGCCTGGACGCACGTGTGATATACAGACGCGAAATGCTATCAGTCGTCACGTTTGAGTTGAGTAAAGTTATGGGCACATAAAATAACACTCCAGAGTCCCGACACTATAGTGAGAAAAAGCAGAATAGCGTAGGTTATAAAATAACATATTTTACCTGGTATGTGTCGGCAACGGAGAAGGTATGCGTCGTGAAGTTACCAACGACTGCATGCGTCTGGCGTTGTTGACGTAGCACATCGTCGAGCGTCACGTTGGACGACGACCTACACTCGCTGGCGATGAGGTTCGTCTCAGTCAACCAACCGGTCGTTATCTGTTGCCGCATCTTTGTCAGTGGATGCGGCCGCGCGTCCGCTCCATACCGGATGCTATGCTGCTGCTGCTGCTGGTCTAGACTATCTAGAACTGTGTAGACGAACTTCACCGGAACATCGAGGAGTGCCGGGCGATCACATGCGAACAGCATCGGACGCAATTGCTCCTGTAGATAGACGATACGAAAGGGAAAATGACGCTATAAAATGTGTTGTATACGAAAAGTGCAGAACACAGACGTTGTTTTGATTATGTTACGATTTTACTTTTGCTTTTTTTGTCTTGCAAAGGCGAAATGTCGCTGCGGTTTAATTGAACACGACTCAATTACAATTGCAGTACAGCGTATGTCACTACGTTTACTGTGCAAGAAAGAAAGTTTGCAAATGACGTTATAAAATGTCTTGTATATGAAACGTGCAGAATTACTAAGAGAGTCGATTAAACTGCAAAATTGGTTATATTATGTGTTATAGTTATGTTATTGTTAAAGAAGTATGCAGAGAAAAACTTACGTTTTACGATTACCTAGAAGGTAAGACTGAGAAAAAAAGAAAGATAAAAGAAATGTGCGAGCGAGTGGCTGAAATTTGTATAAATATTCAGCCAATTGGCCAGTTAAACACCTAATATAGTAGCAAGATGTCAAGAAAGATGTCAGCGTCGATATAAGAGTCTGTACGGAACAGAGGAACTAACAGACAGACAGACAAACGGGCGGGCAAGCAAGACACGTGGTAGAGATAACCGTGGGAATGGGATTCCCAGTGGGAATGGGAATCCCATGGGAATGGAAATTGATGACAAAATTGGGAATGGGAATGGGAAGTAATGGGAAACAACCTGCGTGGGAATGGCTCTTATTCCCATGGGAATAAATTTCCATCGAAGGATGCAGTATTAGGCTTATATTACAGCCTTATATTCTGCTTAGAAAACTATAGATAGCCGTACTGTTGTATAGTCAAATTAGAGTACTATTAAACATATTTTCTGTAGTATGTGACTTTGTGATGTTCAGTAGTGCATAGCCTAATGCTGACTGTTGTGATCAGTTTTGGATTCAACGACAAACAGGCTTGAGTCTTCGATAGGCCAAAAATTGTTTATGCCCCAACGATTGAACGACTTGTTTGGGAATGGGAATGGAAAAATGAAAAAAAGCCCCGTAGGAATCCCATGGAAATGGGAATTGGTCACAAAATTAAGAATGGGAATGAAAAGAAATGAAAACTGAGTTGACTGCATGAGAATGGGAGGAAATGGAAATGTTAAAAGTCATTCGCGGTCATCTCTAACACGTGGTGCGGCCAAGTAATGTGAAATTTGCTTTTAATTTGCAACAATCACCTGTAGCGTCGCTCTTCTGGACACGGTGATGGTTGTGTTGACTCGAACCATTTCTTCATGTCCAGCCTGGGTGGTCCGACCAGACACGACGAAGACGACCACGTAGACATCGGGCGCCGCAAAGCTCCGATTGACGATACCGCCGAATGCCCTGACCGGCAATGCCGACGGCCAACGGTAGCCGTTCAGACGGACCCGTAGCGAGTCCACTTCTTTAAAGTCGCTCAGATTTATTCGGCGGGGCGAGTTAAAGCGGGTGCCGACCTCCAGCTGGTAGCGGAATGCGCGGTAATGATTGCCGACGGCGTAGACGATGTGGATCTGGTTCTGGACGTAGAACGACGATGCTGTTGACGATGATGTTGAAGCTGACTGGGGAACAGCCAGAAACGTGCCGTTCAGCAGCTCAGCTATAGAGCGAGGACGAGACTCATTAAAGTTGACTTCTCCCGCCTCGACGCGTGCTGTTAACAGTGAAATATTGCAATAATAAACAAGATAAGAAGTAATAGTATAAAATAAAGTCAAAGGAAAAGCACAAATTTTTGTCTATAATTTACTTCCGAGTCATTTGGTGGAGGCAACGAAAAACAGTCAAACCATCAAAACACGCCTTAATTACATCATGACTCAAAAGAAAATCGGAAACAGCGTTTTGGTAAAGTGGTCACTTTTTAAATAACTGATGTTGTTTTGTTTCACTTTTTTTCTAAATTTATTCGATGTCAAGTCTTAAAATTCGACAAATTAATGTTACATATTTGAAAAAATTCTCAAATGTATGACTGAATTTCTCAATATACACTCCTTTCTAACACGTACAAATGTACTGAAAGGCCTTTAAAATGGAACGTTTAGAAGAAGAGCAAAGAAACGTCCGTAGCAAAACTTGTCTTCACTGTCATAACATTTGTCATAATTAAAGGCCCCTTGCTTAAGTTCATGAAAATATGCGTTTAATATAACGTGAACAACAGTGAGTTGATGCTGTTTGTAAGTAAATTCACATAAGCGTTAGGCCTACCTATGGAATGATAGCAGAAATGTGGCGGCCCGTCCCAGAATTTATAGCATCCGCCGTGTTGCCTGCACGCCTCTTCGTCCATGAAATTGTCGCCGAGCTGGTAATCCCGAAGCAAATCTGTCTCGTCCGGCCCTACTAGACACGGGTTTTTCTCTGCAACATCAGACAAACATTCACTTTTGGCTCGCGACTGCCATATCGCGACTCTTAGTGTCAGACGCCGTGACTGTGGCTGCCTGAGCTCCGCGCCGGCTCACCCGTCTACAGCGGACGCTCTACAGCCTATCGCTGGACTTTCTGGTCGAGGGTGTGAGACATTCCCCCCGGGCATGTTTTCCCCGGACGTTTCCTCTCTCGCCAAACTAAGCCCAGGGCTCAAGAAATGCCAAGTGTCAACTTCCCAAGTAACAGCCGCGGACGGCGACGTCAAAGTGCTACTCGAAGCGCACTGTGTTTGCCACAGCAAGGAGAGTGTGCAATCCATCGAAGTTTGCTTTCTTCACGTAGCCTACCAGTAGCGGTTCTAGCCCGCAACATCCAGGGGGCACGGCCCCGTCGCAAGTGCGGTAGCGCCAGCCTATAATGAGTACGTTTATTCGCCAATACGGCAGACAAGCAACACAAAAAAGACAGTAAAGAAAGAAAAAAACACAAGCACACATGCAGTCACCCAGACACACACAAACACACCGAATAAAAGCAATAAAACACACTAACAATTACTACCGGCTATAATGGGGTCTGGGAGCAGAGCCCCCAGTGGGGTTCAGGGGCAGAGCCCCTGGTCAGAGGGTCAGGGGGCAAAGCCCCGCTGAAGCTGAAGCACTTTTGGTTTAAAGGTTCAATGGAAGCCGCAAATATGCCAACTTTTCTACAATTTGTAAACGCAAAAAGATTAGATATTTGTGTTATCTTTGCAAAAAAATCGTGAGTGACCACGAGACTGGGGACCTGGAACAAAACTGGGGAGGGCTGTGCCCCCTTCCGGCCCAAGCCTAAAACCGCCACTGTAGCCTACGTAAAAATAGATATGCGTTAATTACTTCTACTCTCCTGGTTTAGTCTGTATCGAGTCGAGTTCAATCGTGTCGTGGAGGCGTAGGCCTACATCCCTAATTGCTGTTAATTGTCGCGCCTAGTAACACTCGTTGTGTTTGAAAAATACTGAACGGCGACGAGACATCAAACGTGGAGTTGCTGTTGGCGTTGCAAGAAATTTATGCTCAAGCTTGGCGTTGATCCTGATAATATGTTGTTACTGACCTAAGAGTGGGGAACGTCCTAGACAATCGAAAAGCAGGGAGAAACGTCCGGGCGTGGAAAATGTTCGAGGGGAAACGTCTGCGGTCGACAGGCCCAGGGGGGGTGGAAATGTCCGTCTCCCCTGGTGGACAACAGCACTGACTGTACGACTGACACATCGGCGACCGAGCGAGCGGTCCTCGTCGCCGCAGCTAAAACTTGAAGGTTAGAACAGACTGCCATCAAAAGTGCGAACATTTCAACACGAAACTTACGACTTTTTTTATAGCGGACTGTAACGTGACTGCGGTGCTATAGAATTGTTCACATTAAATTGTATTGTATTTTTTTCCGACAGGTTCTCGGTAATGAATGGCGTTAAACAGGGCGGAGTCTTGTGTCCTGTGCTGTTTTGTCTTCTTATTGATGGTTTATTGGATCGCTTGGCAGAATCTAAAATTGGGTGCAATTTTCACGATTCAACGTCGCAATTGCTGATTTCATAAGGTTATCTGTTTCATACATTTACAAGAATTGGCATAGCAGTATTAGTCATGAGCTTATGAGTGTCATTCAGGTTCTAATTGAACTTGTTAGTGTTCGTGAAGGTAGTTTCTATTTGCCCGAATTCGATGATGTCTGTATCAGACAGTTCGTAGATTGCATCTGTCAGTTAAGTGCTTGTTTTTTTTTACTTTTTCTTACTTTTTCATTTGTTTCTGTACTCGGTGTACGATTTTGATAATAAATAATATCTATGGGTTTGCTGTCTGTCCGTCTGTTTGCAGGTGCTGCTGTTCGTCGGCTACCGGCTTGCCAATCAATGCCATTCTACAACATATCATTCACTGATATGCTTGATTTGTATTCTTGAACTAAGGCGTTCATCACTGTTTGCGAAGGTTAAATCAAGTTTTACGCAATAGTGGTGCATAGAACAGCATGTGCTCAATTTAGTCGTTTTTACACCTTTGGGTTTATAATAGGACTACGTGGACTAAGTCGATTAAGAAATATGCGCCTTTCTTAACACTTTTTATTAAACGTTTAATCAGTTAAGATTAATTGCGTGATGTTCGCGCACGTGTTCGTGCTACCAAAACTGCCAAAAGTGAATAAGACAAAACAGAACCGTCAAACAACCTAGTCCTCGGTATACTTGGAACTCCTGGTCGCCCTCAGAATCGTACGATGCGCTGACGACTAATAGGCGGACCCAGCTGAGTGGACGAGGTTCCGAACTCGACAAGATGACATCGTTCAGCGTACGACTCATGCCTCCACGCAGCTCCACCGTCCCGTTGTCCAGTGACAGCAAAAACGACGCCCAGTCATACTTATACAAGACTTCATCATTGAAACGGGAATAAGATGGGAATTTCGTCGGAGGCGCGCATTCATCCATGTCATCCGTCTGACATACTCTAAACGTTAATCACATGCCGATTAAATATTGATGCTTTAATACGGTACTGGATTTTTAAGCGTATTAAAATAAAATTTTTAGTCTAATATACTGAGAATCGAAACTTATTGACCGCCCCTCCTATTTGCATGAAATCTTAATGCACTCAAGTGCTTTTGTTTAGGCTTGCACAAATTTAAGCTATCGTACTATATTCACATACGCAAACGAGAAACTCATAACCATATTTGTCAGGGTTTTCACAAAATCAGATGCCACAGGGCTCCACTTTCACAAATTCAGCTACAAACTGGAAAATTGTCATGCAACAGCGAGCTTGATGTTATGCTGTTTGCATTAGCTTTCCACATCGTTTCGGTTTAGTGCTCTATGACGTCATAGCTTACAACAACGTCATATCCGCAGCAGACTCATGAGTCAGTAAAAAATGCGTGTTTCACTAATGTATAGATTGTGCAAAATATTGTTGTCTAATATATCGAGGCCAGAAACTTTTGGGATGGTCCTCGTATACTACTCGTATTGCAAAAATGCCAAAAAAAAATAGCGGGGCCTGGTCGTGATATACCTGTAATCGATGTGTTTTTTCCAGATGGTGATGACAATGTAGTAGCTGTAGTCGGTCAGATCGTGCATCAGAGATAGACGCAAACCGCCGTCACTTTTCGCTTTAAATCTGATTTGCGAGTTGACTGGAATCTCCAACTTTGTCTTGATTTGGCTCATGCGGCGCGACTCATCTCTGGTCAACTTCAACTCCATCACCGGCTCTAAAGACGGCGGCGACAAAATGCAAGAATTAGGCCCATCAGAACGAAGTCCCGTTAACGCTCAGCTGTCGCTGTGATAGCCGACCGTACTAGGCATGAGTTGGCCCTACACTCGAATTCATCACTCTCTGCACCTTGTCTGTGTTGCGTTTTTATAAGCAGGCTGAGAGGAGTTGAGAATATTGTACGTCAAGGTAAAAGTGGCAACTTTGAATTCAGTGCGCTGATCAATTGGGAGCCAATGCAGATCGTGGAGAATATCAAATGAACGAGTACCACGATGGAGGGAGAGCGTGACTGGCAGCGACTTTAGCAAGTGTGTTTTGGACGCGCTAAAGACGATTGATAGGCCTATCTGAGTGGTACCGAACAGGGGCGTCCACTCCATTGACCGGTAGAGGCAAATGCCTCCTGGAAAAAATGGGGGAAGTAAAAAAGTTGAAAACTAGGGGAGATTTTTTTCTATGGCAAATTGCCTAAAATACCGAAATACGCACAACACAAAATGCGACAATTCTGCAATGCTCCATTTTTTTCGCTCGCTTCGCTAGCAGATTACTTGTAGCCCCCATTTTTAAATTTGTGGTGCCACCATACTTTTTTGCTTTTATTGCTTAAACTGCACTGAATTTGGTCAGTAAATTCTTTGCAAAATGAGTAAAACTGTTTCCATCAGATGTCATATTTAACGCTAAAATGCACCAAATTCAATTTCGGCTGGGGCTCCGCCCTAGACCTCACTAGCTGGGGGAGCTTACAGCGCTCCTTCAGACCTCCTGTATTGAAGAGACCCTACTTTCAAGGGGAATGGACAGAATGAAAAAAAGGAAGGAAAAGGGAAGGAAAAGAGCAGTGGCGTAGACAAGGGAGAGGGATTTAGGCCCCAATCCTCCAGACAAGACATAAACATACGTTTAAATGATGGGTGTAAAAACGTTTCAAACAAATTTAAAGCCTTAAAAGCGTTAAATATGGTACATAAATTTAAAAAAAAAACTGTTTTAAAACGTTGAATGAAAACGTTAATTCTAGTTTATTCAACCTCTTGTTCAATGCCAAATGTTGTAGGTGCAGTATAGCTGAAACTAGAGACTAAGAAAACTTTATTTATTTTCACTTCCATCGTGGGTCATAAGATCAAGTATTCCTAGACTAACTAAGTAAATCACCATTGTCCGCTTCTCTGGTTGCAAAATGTGCTTTTCGAAGTGATTGATAAAATTTTTATAACGTTTTAAAAAATAAAACAAAGTTAAAAACGTAAAAATGTGGCAAAAATAAAAAAGGTAAAAAACGTTTTTTACATTTACGGTTTAAACTGCACTAAATTTGCCAAATTAGTCAATTTATTTTCTGGAAAATAATAGAAATTATTGCCACCAGATCTCGCCTTTTAACGCTAAAATGCACCAACTTCGATTTCGGCTGCGGCTCCGCCCCAGACCCCGTTGGGGGAGCTCACAGCGCTCCCTCAGACCCTTAGCTGCATTTCAGGGGTCCTTCTTCTAAGGAAAAGAAGAGGGAATAAAAGAAAACAAGGGGAGGGAAAATAGAAGAAAAACAAGAAAAACGGAAAAAGGCAACCAAAACGGACGGAACAAAAAGTACGAAAAAATTGATGGGAGAAGGGGAGAGAGAAGAGCGTCAGAGTTGAGGGAAGGTTGCCTCCTGGCGCTGAGGGGGGATAGACGCCCCTGGTGCCAAAGGTAGTCGGACACTTTGGGTGATTTCTATTCATTTTTGGAGACGGACACCTTGGGTGGTTGGGGTGTTGGGGGAGGGCACTGAGGGTCTCAGTGGACGGAGATTAGCTGGCCAATCACGTCAGCAGTCAGCTAGCTCCGGTCTAGTGAGGCGACTATTGAATCGATATCGGAATCACATTTTAGTTTGGAGCCGTATAGGGCGGATGGACAACACGCATCGGTTTATATTTATTGCATTTATCTAATTATTTCAAAAATACAAGCAATTTGCATAAGAATGAACGTTTATTAGTGTTGCAGCCGAAAGACTGGATTGCGATAGTACTTTTTTGAGTCAGAGAGCCAAAAATTGCACTCATTTGAGTCATTTCAGCACACCGCACACAGTAATGATCAAAAACTCACAGGAACACCAACGCACACAAAGAATTATATTACTCCTACAGTATAGACACAAAAAATGAAATAGGGCTTATGCTTTTCCTTTTAGCCACTGATCTTTTAGGTACTTAATTCCAATTATATAATGGCCAGTTCACACTAACGATGCCGACGCGACTCAACTGCTGTCGAATCAAGTTGCGTCGTTGATGGAAACTGGCCATTAGTTATTCTGTGGCTTGATAACGCCGGAAATATATAAAAAACATTTCTAATGTTTTTTATAAAAGTTTTTAAAAATGTTTTTTATTTTAAAAAATTTTCAAAGTTTTTGTGCTATTTTTAATGTTGTGTTTTTGTTCTTATTAAAACATAAACGTACAAAATTACAAATATGATGCATTCCTCATGGGCGAATTGCGTGTAGTCCTGTTTTCGATCTGTACCATATCACCGTTGCATAATAACATTCAGTACATGTCGGTCTTTAGTCTTGACAAATGGCAGGTTTTTGTTTTTAACATGTTATTGTGCTAATTTCTGCCAAATGTAGTTTAATGTTTTTATGTATGTTTTTGCATGTTTTTGCATGTTTTTATAAAAGTAAAAAAAATTAGTTTTTTAAAATGCTTTTTATTTGTAAATTAATATTTTTGTCATCTATGGATAACGCGTTTTGATCGGTAAGGCCCAAACTCCGCTACTCTGATTAGTTGCAGCTTCATTCGACAAGTGGTACAACAAGTTGTACATATTATTGTCATGCTAAGATGCTACGGTTTTGTTTTGGACCTCAGACAATTAACGAACGAAAGTGCACGCGTTGTACAACTTCCTGTGTATTTGCGGTAGACTTTTTGTCGACTTGTCGTACAGCTCGTTGCACGCCATATAGGCCTACAACTAAACGAAAAAGAAACGCAGTTTGAAGCCTAAAAGTAGGCTATTTGTGCTAATCACCACGAGTATAATAATTGTGGTATATTTTCACTGATGAATGACGTGCTGTAGGCCTAGACCTACCTGGCTCGGCATTGACAGCGATGACAGCCATACAACAAATGCAGATCCACGTGGCTGCACACGTGCTGGCGAGTCGCTCCGTCATTGGTCACGGTCCCATCACTATTCTTCCTTCGAACACGATTATTTATACCCCAGCTGCAGAATCCCGGCTTCGCTCGTCCACTAAACCTATGCGACGATGACGCTTTCATAATATAAACTCCTACCAGAAGCTATCTGTGACGTCAGCAACGCGGCTAACGACGCGGCGTTGCAGCCAGGGCCGGATTAACGCATTGGCCGCCTAGGAAAGGGCTTAGGGCCCCGAGCTTTTTAGGGGCCCCGCGCCAAGCTCAGTAAAAACAAGAAAGTTACGCATTGGAGAAAACGAAATATCTGGAACTTTTCAAAACGTCGACACTGCCGTCAAACTTTACCTGATATTGCCCATTTATTGCTAAAATTGAAGGAGTGAGGTCGTTCTCTGCGCTAAAGAAAGTAAAGAATCAACTGCGGTAGGGTAGATTAAGTTGCATTTTTCGTCCTGCTGTTTTATTATTTCTTTTGTCGCGTTCTAGTAGTGTATATGTGTCTCTGTCTGTCGTTGTTTTTATTTATAAAGAAAACCGCGAGCTTTGATCGCTAGATTGTGCGTTTGATTTTCCTTTCTAGATTAATTAATGTGGACTTCTGTGCGTTTTTTCGTTTTGCACCCTCTTGCAATACTTGTGGCCATGGTTATAAATTGTTTGCCGAGCAGTGTACCCATAATGTACGC
>Ga0209671_1003566_pt1 | contig 15033 bp, 9 predicted proteins | sample WorMetHERISLAND2_2_FD_187401 | JGI IMG/M metagenome (GOLD analysis project Ga0209671, IMG submission 187401) | Marine gutless worms symbiont microbial communities from Max Planck institute for Marine Microbiology, Germany - Olavius geniculatus... | ecosystem: Host-associated > Annelida >... | reverse complement strand
GTCTATGCACAATTGCATATTTTGTACTTAGATACGATGACATAAACTTGACGAATATAAACGAATCAATACATAAAGCAAAAGCGGTCATCATGTATTTATATAGCGTTTTCAAACGATGTTTAAAATAATTTTAAAGACGCGTTATAGCGGTATTTGTCTACATTTATCTCTAACGTTTATAACATCTGCGCTGCATTGTATTGGCAGTGTATCTGATGTACGTCGTTGTCAACACTCGATATGGTCAAACGTCTACACCCGTCATGATCTTCGACCGCGCAAAGACCAACTACTTTGGTACTCATTAACGCTTCACTTTCTCTCGTTATTGCAAATATCCAGTAACGTTCGCATGGCCGATCATTTCTCGTAATGAGGCAAGTGTCTTTGCCTCACCTGCAGTGTCGGATCCATAATTTTGTAACATGGGGCGGAAGGATAGGGGGTGTGGTCTGGGAAGAACGCTGTGACGGAATATTTTATTTACAATTTTATGCAGAAATAATGCATTTTTGTGCAAAATTTTTACTTGGTTATAAAATGCGTCCAGTCAATAAAGGGGTAAGGCAGCTGCCCCTCTGAATTCACCGCTGCTCGCCCATTGCCTAGAAGCATTCATGACAGTCGCCCAGAATTTCAGATTTGGTCCCATAATGAACCGCATTTAGACAACTCCAAAAAATTGTCCAGTTTTACACCATTTCTTTCTTCCATGCTGTCTGTGATTTTTACTAATATTTCAGCGTCACGTAACATTGTAAATGTTGCTGTGTTGTATGCTATTGTGCTTTTTGTGTTGTGATTCTATTTTCGTAGTTTTTAACTAATGCACTTTTCTGCGAATGTAGATTATATAACATTGTGTTCTGTAAACCGACTAAAATTTATAAACTGTGTGTCGTTTGTTTAACAGCGATTCACCGACCTGCGACCGGTAAAACCGTCGTCACTCATCTCTCTAGTCTCTGTTCACTGTTTCTTTGTGAATAATTTATTAAGTAAGTGTACATGACATGTTATCGGCGCAATTAAACAAAAAAAAATCACAACGCGCCGCAGTCTTCTGCGAACAAAAGTGGCTTTTGTAGTCGTGCAAATATGCACTGGACATATTGACTAAGTTCATTCGAGATTAGCTTTTTTATACATATCATTTTTGTCATCATTCTTAAGTAATCATATCTAATATAATGTCTACTGCTATTTTCAGTGGCATTTCTATTTCTGCATACAAATCTTTAAAATCAACGTCAATTTGCACCAAGCGTTAGACGTTTATTAAAAATAATAAGTAAAAAAACGCTAGAAAACACACGTATGTCATTCAGTGAACGTGTTGTATTCATTTTTATCCACCTTAAGGCAGCAAAGAAACTTAACTAAAAACAAAAGAAAAAACTGTAACTAACGATCACGCGTTCGAATTGTTCATATCGTCTTTGAATATCCACGCCACCCAGGTCCACATGAAACGTTGATTGACAATAATTGCTTTATTGGTCCAGGCGGCGAGACGACGACAACACCGCTGATAACCGATCTGAAGTCAGCAACAACTACAGCTACTACTACTACGACTACGACAGCTGCGCCGTTTTACAGTGAAGTTTGGTTTGTCGTAGTTGTGTGTGTCGCCTCCGTCCTCTTGCTGTTTGTCTTCATTCTAGTCCTGGTCAAATGCTGTTGTCGACGTCAACCTGGTTACCATCGACAGCGAGTACCTCTAGACCAGTCTGCCAAAACTTCACCTCCAAGTTACCACTACCAGTTTGATGACCCTTTCCGACACACGCTCTACAATAAACGCCGTGTACGTCAAGTTATTTTTCTGTGGTTGCCAGTTACGGAGTTACGGCATTTTGTACGCGCACACGATTCTTTGGAAAGTTAAGTGTGTGTTATGGAAACACCCAATAATATTACCAAATCGGCGAAACCCTAGCTGCGTCGTTGGGGTCGAGCGAAGCTGCGGTGCTTACGCTTACGCTTCTCATTTTAGTTCTGTTCGTAACGTTTATTACGCATACAACTATGATGACTTCACCGTGACCGTAAAATGTTTACAGTTTTTTTCAATGATAAATAAATTTTACTATCGCATGTGGTGTTCACTTTATAGCCTGGATTTTTTTTCTAATTATGTCATCATTTCCGATTATCACGTAAGCTGTATGCTTTTAATACTTCATGGCAGTAATTATAACTGTGCTGATGTGACGTAACTGTGCTGATGTGACGTTAAGAAACTACTCACTGACATGACTGGCTCATGCACTATATTGTGATCGTGTGTGGTGATAAAACGGAATGATGCAGCATTCGGTGGACAGCGAGATTTGGTCGGAGCACGACAGTGGTCGCTGTTACTCGCTAGCGTCGACCTCTGTACAGAGTGTTGATCAACGCAGTCTGGTCAGTTTGACGCAACTCAACGACGACAACGAGGACAACGACGACAATCTACGCAACTACGTCAGCGACGTCGACCATCACAGCTCATACGATGTAGGCTACGCATAACACATGGCCTCGTTTACTGATTTATTTGCGTTTTTAAAAACATAACACGGTTAGACGTTGATAAGTAATTAAGTCACAGCGCTGTCTTCGGCTAGCTAACATGGCGCTTTTATATTGCCTATACGCCAACTAAAGTAAACCCAGCGCAATACTTTTTGCAAATGTTTTTTTGTTAGCCAACCTCACTAATGGTCGCGCTTATGGCAAGATGCTGTGTCCCTCTGTCTTCTGTCTGTGTGTTACGTATGTACTGTAGCTAAACGGTACGTCTTACCGAAAAAAACTGCATGTTACCGGCAGTACGTCGACTATCCTAGCAAGAGCTGGGCTTTGTTTTACTTGTACCACGGCCATTGTTTGCTTGTACAGGTGTACTGCAGTAGACCACTGTGCTTAAGGTTGTTTGTGTTTTATTGTACGCGTGTGTAACTGTCTGGCGTCTGATAATATTTGTCATGGGATAAATCGTCTTGTGTGTGTTTATATATATGCACAGCACGTGGGCGTGACGTCAGCTCGCCGGGCGGTGCTACAACCAATCAGCGACACTTACATCTAGGCCCCTAGTCAAGAATATGCAACAGATCATCAAATGCCAGTCTGCTCTCGACTGTTTATTACAGTTGCATTATACCCCGTTCACACGATCAAGCAAACATCAAGCAAACATCGAGCAATTAGAGCACACGTCGTGCACGTGTATTTTGAATGCATTTGCTGGATGTTTGCTCAATGATTGCTCGATGTTTGTAAACGGGATATTAGGCTTATACTGATTTCGTCGACGTTAACGCGTGCATTGCTGCATTCCTGCCGTCGTACCGTAGCTATAGCTAACTGATCCGTGTGCGTTAGGCCTTATAAACCATTTTCTATTTTATTCCACTTTTGGCTTAAAATTGTGGTACTACTTGTATAATTTCATAATAATAATGATTGATCATAATATTGTGTGTGAGAGAGTGTGTGTGGATGTAACGATCAAATAACGATCAAAAACACGCGTAAAGTGTACTTCAAGTGAACGATGTAATTGTAAGTAAGTAAATTCTCGTTCATAATTATTAGTCGAGACGTTTGAAGATCATCAAAAATACTGCACAGTACATTTCATGCTATAGCCGTAAGTCAGATAACTTAAATCGTCAACAAACTAGAAAAATATGTCGAACCAGTGCCGACATAATATGCGACCGTCCGCCTTGAACAGTTAGCCCTGACCCTGACCTTTGACCTTTGACTTTCTGAGCTGAAAATTGGTACACTGATTACCCCTGACGTGGCATATGTAAACGCCAATTTTTTTCAACGCTTTTTGTAGTTTAGTTAAAAGCCCATACGGGACAGACGAACAGACAGACAGAGAGACAGGCAAGATCCATAACGCGGCTTGTTAGGACGACCACATAATAATACTGTACGTAGGTCTAACCCTGCGGTCCCACAGACCTCGAATTGTTGCCGATAGTGAAAATTTCAAAATCGTCACAAAATCTCATCTTAACCGTCCTAGTGCATCCCAGTTCATTCTGAAAGCAAATCGGCAACCAAAACTTATCGGCGAGAAAATTTCTGCATATCGAAATTTTTTGGCCAGTTTTGCAGAGTGTCCCAAAGAAGTCGTCGTTCATCGGTGTTTATCGGCGTTTATCGTGCAAAATTGCCTCGAGGTCGAACGAACCTTCCGAGCTGAAAAGATAAGCAGCTCAAATTCTTACTGCCTCCCGATAGGCACTGCATAAATAGTGTGCCTTCGTGGTGTAACGCTATCGTGCCGAACTCGTAACCCCGATGTTACAGGAATGCAGGTTCGATTCCGAGCCAGCGCACTGCCTGGTAAGGACCTTGGGCAAGTTGTTCACACACATGTGCCTTTGTTCACCAAGCAGTGTAATTTAATGCCGATCAAAAGGCGGTGACGCTCTGCGGCTGGGAAGGTAACCGTAGGTCTGGCGTCGCACGGGCCATGCGTCACGGACTCAGTGGTCTATCAAACTACGGGCTCAACGGCCACAGAAAGGGAGATGAGCACCCCGCCTACGCCCCAGTAGGAGTATGGCACCTTTTTGACTGATAAATAGCGATGATCGGCGTCTGTGGGACGACGGTAGGGTAGGCATAACAGACTGCACTGTTAGCGACGAGGCGACGGCAGATGTTACACGGACGTGATGTACATGGTGGTCTCGTCGGCGGTACCAGTCTGACTCTGAGATGGCGGCGGCGCGGCGCTGTGACTCTCAGCCGGTCTGTGACGTCGTCGTTTCTGCCACCACCACCACACGCCGGACCCCGACGCGCTGGTGGTCGCCACGGCCGCCGGTCGACTGGTCACCGCCGCTGATGATGACGCTGAGTACTGGTTGAAGTCGTGCAGCTCGTGCATGCCGTAGCCGCCCAGGTGTTCGTAGTAGGGCGGCCGCTGCGTGGCGGGGGTGTGGGTGGTCTGAGTGAATGTCTGGATGGTCTCCGGGGTGGTCTGGGCGATGGTAGTCCTAGCAGGTGCGTCCTCCTGGCGCATGTAGAGCAGCTCGTGGGCGGCTTCGTCCATCTGCTGCTGGCTGATGCCACCGGCCACCTCAGACAACTCGCGCTGAACGCAGCGAGAGTCCACGTATCGCAGCAGACCTTCCGACGTCAACACCTGCATTTTCACAATACGCACGCCAGTCACAAACAAGCGTCGCGACCCAAACGACAACAAGACCTCCGTGACAATGACTTCGTTACGACAAAACCCTGTATACGACTTATTTAAAGTTGATTTCTGGACACTTACTGCTAATAAAAACGGATGAAATGAAATGCAGGAAATATGTTAACAACAACATAACATATAGTACCGTACGTAAATACGGCGTAGAATAAAATGCTTTGTCGTGTGGGGGTTTGTCTGAAACGTTCTTACCTAAATTTTTGGAGTAAGAAAAGTTTGCAGTTTTGGTTTCCTTCGTCGTGACTTGACATCAGTTGACCACATAGACTGGCGTCTGTGTTACAGCTGTGTTATAAATGTTTAACGATTCATAAAAGTTGATTGGTTAAATTTTTGCTGTGTCATGTCACTAAGGAATCATTAGTAAAGTAGGTGAAATGTTGACAGGCATCTGATATAACATTTGACAGAGCAGTAATTTCCATCTGCAAAAATATGAGCATTTTAGTATTCAGTAGTGCGATGATGCCTTGGTGACGAGGCTGTCGGCACTGCCACGGACGTGGTCCTGGCGAGCTAGCGGTCGTCCGACGCCGTTAGACGCAGACGGAGTCGGTGAAGGAGTTGAGTTGAATGATTTGCTCGCTTCCAGCGCTCTGTGACTCGACTGATGCTGCTGCTGCTGCTGCTGATGATGATGATGATGCGTCACATCAGTGTCTTTGATTGACAGCTCTGCTGTCATACACAGCGTCACATTTTTCACACTCGACAATTATATGCAGTATACGCATCATTATTGTGACCGCACTTACGTATATGTAAGTAAACCTAGTAGGCCTACATACTTAAAGCATGTACAATTAGTTTAATGTTATATTTTTTATTGTTTTTTCCATTGCGGGCGGTGAAATAAAGTCTCGGTTAAATCAGTGCTAAGCCTAAAGTGTAATAAAGGTTCTTTGAACACTCCTGACCGTAGTTTAACAGAGGTAAGGCGACTACAGACCATGAACGGCGGACGAGTGACGCCGAGGTGACAGTGCAGACAGTTGACGCGCTGTAGTAGTAGACGTCTCGTCAACTGATGTCCTTGACCAGCGCTGACCATTTGTTGACATGCCGACTAGCGCCATGGCCTGCGGTACAAACACTCAGTGCCTTCTAATTTTAGTCAGGACTCATCTGCAGGCTGTGTCAATTAAAGGCCTACGAGTATAATGTCGTACTATTCCATAACGGTCCGTTACCGCAGTCTTTGTGTATCAGTCAAACACAGGCTTAATATTTTAGCGTATTATTATTACAATAATCAGTAATAGTTATTACAATATTTTATATTTCTGTAGACTATCACTGAACTCGTTTTGTGTAACGTTAAAATTGTACGCTGCTGTTCACAGAGACCTGACGTCGTCGAAAGTAAATTTCTTAACAGTTTTTATCAGTAGGCCTATTTCAAAGTTCAAAATGCATCAAATCCCATTTACTGGATCAGTTCCGTTCGCCGCTGGAAGAACTTAGGACACCCCAAGCCTATTAGTCAGACGAGAAAAGGAACAGTCTTCCCACAATCCTACCTCCTACGGCAAATTTGGTGTATCTTTTGAAAATTCCTTAAAATACCATATGTGCAATAAGCTAGGCTGGAAGCGGCGGACCTGTGCTTGAGCGAGTCTGAGTGGATGACTGAGTTGTTTGACAAGAAAACGGTGTTCGTTGTTCTGCTGCTGCCGCTTGGTGCAGTCCAGTTTGAACGAGCCGCGACTGAACCTTGACGCTCGCCGTCCAGTGCTTCCAGACACTGACCATGACGTCAAGAGACACTAATGATGATGACGTCACGAGGCACTGACGTCACGTCCAGTGCTTCCAGGCACGGATGACGCTGCGGCCATCGTTGTCGCCAGAGTGCTTCGACGTTGTCCGTTGTGCTCGTTGAAACTCCTGTCAGCAACATTCGTTCGTTTGCTCGTTAGTTCATGCATTTATTCACATCCGTTTACAACGCTTGCCCGTTTTACCGCTGCCGCTCCGTACTGAGTTGCGACATTATTGTTATTATTTTACTGCATTTCTCCGTATGCTCTGTAGAGTCTCTCCAAGCAATGGATTTAATAAACACGTTAAACAAAAATAGGGCTACGTTTCATTTAAACTTAATAAAAAAGCTTTTTTCAACTTTTCGACTTTCTAACATTTCTTACATCTGTGATCATACCTGCTACGTAGCGGCAGGTGCGACTCATCTTCCGATGACGTCAGACCATTGGGCGGGGACGTCACGGCGGAGGAGGTGTCTACGTGTACCACGTGACGCTGATGATGATTCATATAGTCAACACTGAGGAACGACGTGGACCTACATGTACAGTAGAACGAATACATACGTAAAAAGTAAACCTTCGTTTTTTCCAGAGTCGCATGACCTGTAGGGCGGCGCTGATCTCCGTTTCCTTAGCCCACAGCCAGACACCAGTTTGCACTGCCAGAATCCGGACAGCGGGATAGTGCAACGCGCAGTGTCCCTGTTTACGTCCCCCAGCTGTCGCTAGTACTCACTGCGCCTACGTACAGAAGGGTGGCCAGACTGCGTTGACCAGGGTGGCTGGTTAGAATCTGCTGGCGGACGCCAATCAAAATACATGTAGTAATACTGCCGGCGTCGAACAACTTACTTAGTTGATCGAGACCACTACAACTAGCAGCAAAACAGCAGCAAAGTAAAATACTGTGACTTATTCATCGCATTTTAATGATTTTATCATTGTGCATAACGTAACACTAGTAAATGAATCGAGTACGCTCGTATATCATTCGGTAAGTACTTGATATCTTTTCAGTAACGCATCAGTTTTTGTATATGTTAAATCACCGTCATTTTCACACCGACCGCTGAACGTTCATTAAACATTTTTGAAAAAAACGTTCGGAAAACAGAAAAAGTGTTTTTGTGCGCGTTATTAAACGTTTATAAAGTGCGTGTTCTAGTTGCACCTGACGGCGCCAGGCGCGGGTGACGGTGACAGATGACGACTGTCTACGTTGAGTGAGTTGCTTGGTGACAGTTTATTGTCCTGAGACGGAGACACGGCGACAGCGTGTTCGACGATCACAGAGTTGCTGCGACTGCATGTCAAAGCCGTCTGTCCTGCTCCCGGACTGCGACTCAACGCCGAAATCACCGTACCCAGGATCCCGTAATTACTCTGTGCACAGCATCGTAGACATACGTGTATACACCGTGGGCCATAAAAACGTGACACTTCACTTTTGTCCATATCTTCACCAATTATTCACCGATTTTAAAAATTTTTTCACTAACACATTCTGCGGATAGTTTGCAATAACGTGATTATTATATATCCCACCACACTATAAATGCATCTTTACACTACCTTGTGAAACATAAATGTAAGTAAAACTAATGATAATAAAAACAATAAATAAAAAAACACTTCAGACCAACATTGCAGTGAATGATCCGTATGACACTAGACTGTGTTAGACCCACACGGTCTAGCGTTATACAAATCATTCACCACAATGTTGATCTCTAAAGTGTTTTTTTTTCAATTTTACTAAAATGTTTGTTTGTTATTATCGTTATACATGCGTATTTCATTCATATTCCACAAGTTAGTGTAGAGACGCATTTGCGATGTGGTAAGATATATAATAATCACACTGTTGCAAATTGTCCGCAGAGTGTGTCAGTGAAAGAATTTTGAAAATTGGTCAATAATTGGAGAAGATACAAAAGTAAAGTGCCATGTTTTTATGGCTCACCCTGGACATAAACATACCGAGAGGTCATATAGGTTTTTTGTCATACCCGCATCAAACATTGATCTGTTTCCAGCGTTGTTTTCGCCACGATACTTTGCAGTTAATTTGCAATTGCGCGGTTGTTAAAGATCATCCCGTCTGCACACTCAAACGCGTCGCTACACTACCTTGTGAATCGAGTAAGTAAATTTGTATAACGCACAATGTCGACGTGTCAAATTAAACTTTGTTAATATAAAATTTTGCGATTTTAAAGATTAACTTGCAGATTAAATTACGTAGAATGATACCGGTATCTTAAAAATAAACAAAACGGCACCATTTTTTAAAATTTTTTTAGCAAATAAATAGAACACGTAGGCTTACGATAAAAAGAAGGTGTAGTCAAAGCAGTTGAAAATTCAGTGAGTAAACTCAATTCCATGCCTTATTTCAGCACAGTGTATCAGCTTTCTGAAATGTTTTCTGAACACTGTCATACACCTGACAGTGTCAAGCTTTCATTACGTGCCCGCTTTTTCTGTGTTTTTGCGCTTATATCGTGCTTTTTTGTTTGCTTACGTTTGATGTCTGTTTCTCGCAGAATTAGGCCTATCAAATCATCGTGAGTGCGTGATACCCTGCTGGCAGCGTCCTCGTCGTCTTCCTCGTTGGACGAGAGCGCCTGGCGTATCTTAGGTCCAAGGTCATGCACTACCGCGCGCAGACCGTCCTAGCACGACACAACGTCCACGAACAACGACAATTACCAACACACACACACACGTCACAACACGCAGACAGACAAACAGACAGACACGTCACGGCACAGCACTCATGCACGAATATACGCTAGCAACAACGTCATCGGGGAAGGGAAAGGGGTGAAAAGATTGGAGCTGCAAGTTTCAATTTTCCGACAGCCTGCTGTACATTTCCCACGAAAGAGATATGGCTGTTCAAAATTTTAATTTGCCTTTACATCTTTTAAAATGGAAGACTTCTAGCCACAAGTTTTGTATTTTTGAAAAAATGTCATGAAGCTAAAATTTAAATGCGCGTACAAAACGACGTAAACTAAATCGTGACAGTTCAGTTCAGTTCAGTCACATCGCTCTGTACGCGCCTTTAGGAAAAGGAACAGTTGACTCCCTGTCCCTTTTCTGCCAAAACACTACACAACACAATCACAGACACCTGTAGATGTAATAAACGTTGGTAAAAACTTCTAAAAACGTCAAAAACGCGAATTACGAGAGAGCTTCTTGAAAGCTTTGTAAAACATCGTGACTTATTTACTCGACGTAGGCCTACTGACAAAATCCGTTACTTTGAAGACACAGCTTATATCTCATATTCAGCAAATTGTTGTCATCACGCATAAGTCAGTAAATCTAAACACAAAAATTGCTATTTTTTATCTGCCGGTTTATTTGTACGTAATAAATGTCATTTTCACATTGACTTTTCCAAACCTCGTTTAAAAACGTTGGTAAAATTTAAAACGTTAAAATAAAGTCGTTAAAATAAACGTTGTTATTAAGAGAACGAAATTTAAAAACATTTATAAGCGTTTATTACAACTGTGTGATAATGCTGGTTGAAGGTAACACACAGCCACACACGCAACACTGTCAAAGTTGAGGTTTTTACCGCACGACGCCAGCGCGTTTTATATGACTATGCACATTTGTGAGACGGCTGAACGTGGCTTTGAAGAAAAAATTCGAAATGTTAGGCGGCGTCATGGCTTATCCGAGGCAGCCAGTCTGATCGCGCAAACTACACGGTGGGCATAATTATAGGCACCCCTAGCGCCACATGGCATAACTTTGTTGCTCAGTGGCGTATTTAGGGGGAGGGCCACGGTGCAATGCCCCCCCCCTTGGCCCGACCATGAAAATTTTAAGGCGACTTCGTTTCTTTGCCGTTTTCTAGCAAGAATTGCAAAATTAAACAATGTTTAATGGTCGTTTTTCATACCGATACAATATGCGATTAAAATCGCCATGTGAGATTGCATCTGATACGACGCAGTGATTTTCTGCGTTTCCGAATTTCAGAAAAAAATGGGCGAATTTGCGGCTTCCATTGAACATTCAAAAGCAAAAAGTGTTTCAGCTTCAGGGGGCTTTGCCTTCCTGACCCCCCGACCAGGGGCTCTGCCCCTGCACCCCGCTGGGGGCTTGGCCCCCAGACCCCCGTTATAGGCTTGCGCTCGCCATGCCCCCTCCCTTTGCCAAATCCTAAATACGCCACTGTTGTTGCTATGGTGTTTTTCCGCATACAAACTTCCAGAACTACAAAGGTAACTTATATTTTGCAATACAGTTTTTGGAGATGTACGTGTACTTCAGACAACATTATCAACTCACAATATCACAACAGAATGCACAATCACGGGCGCCCAAAAAGTTTAGGCTACAGGATGGGGAGCAGAACCTCAAAAGACTGGCATCTAGTAGGCCTATCCTACAGAAGCTGGTTTGAAACAAATCTCTACACAATTTTCAAATCAATTTTCGAATCAAACTGTTTTATGGTCGGACGTTTATCGCACGCCGTTCGATTAGATAAGCATGGCATAGTTGCTTATTGTTTCCATTTCCGTGCGGACAGTGCCCCTGGACCAGTCACGTGGACGCCCATGTATACAACACTCGCAACAACACTAATAAGATTTTGACTTATAGTCGCCACGGCTAACAGATAACAACAGCAACTGTGTGCTGAAGTGAAGTTGGGCTCGAGGAAACCGTGGGTTTGACTGTCAACAGCAAACAGTTGTATCTTTCCTCTATCTAGAGACGTTGGATAATGGCGTAGCCAAGGGAGTGGTAGGAGCGACCGCCACCTCCAACTCCAGTTGTAAATGCAGATTTGTCCAGCAAACATAACAAAATTTATATTCGCTGCATGAATTTTGACGGCTTTTCATGTCCAAAAATTCGTTTACGTCTCTACCCTTCCTCTTGGGAGCTTCCAGCATCCCCAGCGCTCTTACCTGGTAAAGAGTGGGCTCGGAAGGGGGTTCGCTGCCTCTCCCAAAAAACCTTTTCCCTGCCCTCGGCTTTCAGCCTCGATTTTTGGCTCTTTAAGTCTCAGTCCGCCCCTCCCAACTCCAATTCCTGGCTACGCCTATGATGCTGGATTATAAAAATAGCGACAACAGAAGCTGGTTATACCTGGAGCGCGTTGGCGTGCTCTCTGACGCTGGCTTTCCGCAACTGTTCTTTGCGCTTTTTGAATCGTCGGAAGTAGTCTTGAATCAGGAACGTCGCGTAGAACTTGCCGACCGTCACGTCGTTCTCCTCCGCTGCACACATCATGATACACAATAGAACATCAACAGTCCAAATTGTGATAATGCTGTTGAATGGTCACTATAGCTAGATCAAATACAGACTCCACACTTGCGACTTTTAAACACAATCTCAAAACGTTCTTATATAACGTCGCCTACGTACATTAAATTTGATCATACAGTTTTTGAAATTTTGTTGTTATACTCTTTAGCATTAGCGTAGATTTTTTTTTCGTTATTAATAAAGACGACAATGGACGTCGTTACTTACTGCCGGCCGGAGGCACAATTTCGTCAAGTAATTTTAGCGGAGTTCGTTTCCAGATTCGCAATATCACAGATCGCAGTTCTTCGTTCGCTTCGTCAATACAGCCTGCCAGCAACACAACGCGCGCAAAGAACTCAACGTTTAGGTGAAATTCACATTTTGTTTTCATCCATTTGAACATTATGTTGCAAACAATAAAACAATAAAATAAAATCAACATCTTTTTTCATATAGGCGAAACACTTTTCGAATAAGCTATTCCAGAAATTAATAATACGTTCAGCAAAAGATGAAATTCGACCAAGTTAGTACATTTCGAGTTTAATTAGCTCGCGGCATAGGCCTTATGGCGCTCTACAAATGTTCTTTGATTGACTGATTGTCATAAGCACGTAAGATCTCACGATGCAGCCATTTGTACACACCTAACGGTGTTTTGTGGAAATGTTTTCTGCTCATATCAAGCTAAACATAAACATTTAATAAAAAATTACACACAGCGAAAATAGCAGATCAACAGCTTAGAAATGGCATCGAGACCCCACCATATGGCGAATGAGAATGTTGTACAGCTAGATGCGCCTAGAAGAAGGTTCCTGGATTTTACCGTCTGTCTTGATATGAAGAGAGGTGCGGATGAGTGCGAATAGCGTCGCGTTAAACATGACTGTCCCGTCGCTATTCAACGGCATGTTCATCGACACTAGTCTCTGCAATCACCGATACGCCACGCTATTGACTATACACGGTGTCTCAATAAAAACGTTTCACTTTTATTTTTTGAAAAACTTCGTAAAACATTGGCCGACTTTAATAATTTTTGGCACGCTATATTACAAAGAAACGTGAAGTAAACGACTGTAATTTAGCCCACTTCAGATAAATGCTGCAGCTACACTACCTTGTGAAATTCAGAGGCTATAGTTTGGCCGTTTACAACAATGAATTCATAGAGGGTAGCATTATGTTTCGGCTCAAAAATGTTTAACTGAATAGCGACAAACACGAATTACAGTAATTATCTTCCAAAAAGCCACACGTGTCATATCACATCATCTGTATGACAACACGTGCTCAAAATGTTCTTCTTCAGCACGAACGCAAGCGGTAGACGTTGACGCAACTCGCCAACAGCACGTTCAATAACTGCGTGACTCAGAGCGGCCCATTAGTTGTTGATGCGTTATTTTAATTTGACGACGTACGCGGGATAGGCGTCTGTGGATATGGATATATCCATGGATATCCACAGAAAATCTGTGGATATGGATATGGATATAGATAGGAAATTTCATATCCACGGCAAGCCTGGAAAAAAAGAGAAGGAAAGTGGGAAAAGAAGGAGGTGATATCCCCAATTCACATTTCTGGCTACGCTACTGCAAACAACGTATACAGAAGATCACAAAGAGTAACAACGGACGAAGAAGACAGTTCAAGTAAGACAGAGAAGGAGCCTCAAAAAGGCAGGATAAGAACAGACCTTGCAGGCAACGCGGTGAGGACAAAGTTTACCGAAGCCAAGCGGCGGAGATATCTTCCGCAGCAGCGCGACTACATCTAGATGTTTTATGCGCCCTCTGCAACAGCACACGAATCAGTCATTTTATATACTGCATGTCTTCCTCAACAAAGCACACGGACAAAACAACTCCTGGAATTCATGATAGTATTTCATTTGAATAATGTATCGATATAATTACGAAATTCGGCGATTGAAATTTACGAAGTCATTAAGCGTCCGTTCTAATAGGCCGCACTGCGGGTCTTGCTTGTCCGTCTGTGTCACCACTCTATAGCTCCAAACTCAAAAACGAAAAAAGCGTAGAAACCACGATTAGGCAGGAGTAACCGATGTGCCAAATTTCAGTTCAAAAGATCAAAGTTTACAAAAACGGGGACGGCCGCATTATCTGCCAGCACTGGGCCGACGTACGATTCTAGCTGAATGAGTAGAAATGTTTACTTGGCTTCGGGATCGTATTCAGACCAGAGACGAACGAACTCGTCCAGATGATGCGGACCAAGGATTGACCAATCGCGCGTCAGATAGTCAAAGTTGTCCATGATAACGGCCACGAACAAATTTATTATCTGCAAACATCAACATAATGTATGATGCATGTCAACCGCGCCACGTTACTCGATTCCTCTGTTCTGTTTACCGTATTTGCATCAATCTAAAAGCCAATTCGCACCTTTAACGCCAACGCGACTCAAATTCGCAAATCGCAGGTGTGAAATAGGGCTATGGGTGCGTGCGGTAAATAACAGCAAAATTATAGTTTAAAGTAGCGAGAATTTGATGTTTAAATTTCAGATGCTTGTTGACTGACACATCACCAATGTGTATAAAATAAAACTGGCAGTGTTGCATGGAGGACTGCAGGGGCGAATGTCGAAAAAACGGAAATGCACATATCGAGGCTGCAATCACCCAAGGTAGCAATCGTGCTTATATCAAATTTCATTTAAAATTTACATGACTTAAATTAATTTTATACAGCAATATCG
>Ga0209671_1003565_pt1 | contig 15033 bp, 8 predicted proteins | sample WorMetHERISLAND2_2_FD_187401 | JGI IMG/M metagenome (GOLD analysis project Ga0209671, IMG submission 187401) | Marine gutless worms symbiont microbial communities from Max Planck institute for Marine Microbiology, Germany - Olavius geniculatus... | ecosystem: Host-associated > Annelida >... | reverse complement strand
GTCTGGTTGGGGGCTACGGAAACGAAGATCTGGTTCGGAAAGGACTTTGCGTTTACTTTACGTATCAGCAGTTAAAATTAGGTCTACTGTTTCAAGTTTACGTGAACTCGTGCGCTTAGGCATCAGTCACTAGCAACAGCCGCAACTCAACGTTGGAAGTCGAACAAAGGCTATGGCCTAGCCAGTTATATAAATTATCATGACAGTCAGGCTGTAAGCAGTATCTAAAATGTGCAAACGATTTTTTAGCAAATTTTTACTCATTTAAAAAGCATAAAATTCACACATTTTGACGAACTTTGAAACCAAAAGTCAGAATTAATTCTCGTACTGTACGTTGGATGTAGATAAGATAAACCTGACGACGCTCGAGATCGTGCTGATCATCCTTGCCGTGTTGCTGTTTGCCTCCCACATCGTCAGCCTTGTTATCTTCCTCTACTGGAACACTGGTCAGAGGCACACAGTGGCGTCGTGACAAGGCTAGCGGGGACAACTCCTGGAAAATTGCTTAGTCTTTTTTTGTCCAAAATGCAAAATTTTGGCTGAAAATGTCAATAGTAGAAACATTTAGCCTTTAATGCAAAACTGCAGTGTAAAGCTGTAGAAAATTTGCAATAATTGTCTAAATTTTGTCGGTACTTCGCAGTATCAGTGGAAAATAGCACCTTCCCGCCCTTCCTGTCTACTTTCTAACTCACGACGCCGCGCTTTAGCACACAGAACGAATTTTAATTTTTTTTACACTTTTAAGTTTTGACACCGAAGTACTGCATTTTTTAGAAATTGGGTACTCTGGAAAGCTCATTAGTAGTGCTTCTAATGATAAGCAGCAAGTCTGTGACTGTATACATGAAGCTGCGCACTTTTCCTATGGACATTGATGACGATTCTGATGACGACTTTATTGACTTTTAGTTTTATCTGACGATTCTGTACCGTTTTTATTGTCAACTTTTATGTACTACTGTTTATATATCCAGCATCTGCTGCCAAACATAATAAACGAATCGATCATCTGCGACCGTTTTTACGCGAAATTAGGCCAGTGATATTAGCAGAAATCGCGCATTTTGAAAGGGGTATTTAAATTTGAGGCCCCCTTACGCAGGACTCTTTGCACGTAAAAATTCTAAACTTGAAGTACAAAAATTAACGTTTAGGCTCAGTGCTAAATATTTCATACGCAAGTTGTCTTGGTCTATCTCCAGTTATTTCGGCGCAATTCACTTTCAAAATGTACGCCGCAGCCTATAATATAAAATCGCAAAAATCACTAAAACCTCCTCATTTAGAGTTCAAGGTCGTTCAAGGTTGTTGATTTTGGGATCAATAGAAAGGGCATATAGGATTTCGTGTTAGTGATCAATAGTAACTTAGACCTTATCGCGCACCGTTTTTAAGATACGGCGACTTATTTGCTGAAAATCGCCAATTTTTCGCACTCCCGCTTATTTAGCGCCTCGATCGGGGTAACCCCTTACGAATTGCGAAAAATCTTTACGGGTCCTAAATCCAAAATTTTTGTAGCATTCACACTGAAAATTTCGTGATTCTTGCTTGCGGCGTTTTGATACAATAGCAGAGTGTGACAGACAGACAGACACACACACAGACGTACGTCTCAACGATGGTTATAACACGCGCGAAGCATAGATCCTGTCGTGCATAAGAACGCCTTACCTGGGAGAGCAGTGCGATGCCGAGGCGACCGATCACAGTGTTCAACTCTGCGCGTGCGAGAAGTGGCGAGTGCTGTTGCTATTGACTATGTCACTAGTCAACTAGTCGTCGACTACTGGATCGACTGGTCTACCTAATGCGTGACGGACCACATTACCTGGAGTCTCAGTTTGCTGTCGGCATGCAAAAAAACAATAACTTGCAATTTCCCATCCCCGACATTTTCGACTGTAACTTAAAAACCAATAAACAGACCATGGAGAATGGCAAAATTCAACCCCTCGCAGTACCGAAACCCCTCAACCGATCGACACAAAATTTGAAACAAGTGATTAAGTCCGAGAAACGACTTCTGTGCAAAATTTCGTGCAAATCCGTCCATTGGCCGGAAGCTTATCGGCAAATGGGTGAAATATAACGAAAATTTTTCTAGTATTATATATGCCTTTTTTACTGACCGATCTACAGGTCAGACCGCCCGGCGGATTTTCACGCATTATGGCTCAAACGACGTGGTCTCACGTAAGGGTGTGCCTTTTTAGAGGTAGAAAGTTTAAAGTTAATATCCAACCCTTCAAAAATCTTCCCAAAGTCGAAAGTTGGGCCAAAAAACGGACAAAAATTTTCGGCCAAAAACGCTCCTGTATAAAATTTTCACCTATAAACGGCCATCGTAGGCCCATAAAAGTTGCATAGTGAACAGACAATATGGCTTCGGGAATTCCAAATATGTGGTCATTTTGGAAATCTATAGGTCACGTGACGCGGAGCATCCGCAGTGAACTTTTGGCCTTTAACTTGGGCAAATTCAACTTTGAGGTTTTATATCTCCGTAACGGTGCAAGTTAGACGCATGGTTACAATGGACCACCAATAGGAAACCACATATGCCGAGTCCAATGGTTACGTGTCCAATGACGTCACGTGACCGGTCACGTGACTCCAAAAGGTCGGAGTCGTGACCCCAAAATTTTTTGAGGCCTCGTATCTCCGTAACCGTGCAAGATAGATGCATGGTCATCATTGACCACTAATAGGAAAGTGTCTACGCTGAGTCTGATGGTCACGTGACCAATGACGTCATATGACATCAAAAGGTCAAAATCGTGACCCCAAAATCTTCAACACGTATTTTGCTTAATCTGATTTTCCTAGGTAGTGCAGAAGCATACATTGGGTGAGGGGGAAACTGAACGGTCATTTGGTGGCAAGTTGTGTTGCGAATATTTCTACCGAAAATTATCAAAATCTGATAATTGTTTTTCAACTTACAGTTTAAAATGTCAGGGATGCTTTTTGGGACACAGTGTAGTAGAAATTCCCCCAGCAGTGTCCAGAGGTAGAGGCCCGCGGTAGGGGTCTGAGGAGTAATTTAGTCCTTCAGAAGTTGAGACACTTTTGCTCTTTTGGTGTTAAAAGCAAAGTTGCATGCACATTTTGGTAATGTTATAATTTTAGTTTGAAATTTGACAGAGTGGCAACGAAATTGGATGCAGTTAAAACATTTAAGAATACTAGCAAACGTCGTGCGAATTAATTAAGTGCAATCTCCGCCGAATAGTAGCAAAACGAGTTTTAATTTTAAATATTTCGATTGCAGAACATTGCAACCTCAACTGTTCTGTGAACAGAATAATCAAAATTAATCTTTTCTTGTGATAAATGTTACGATTTAACGCCCCTTCCACAGCTGCACAGTTCAGTTTTAGAACCATAATTTCATTTAGAACCGCACAATTTGTGTAGAAATGCACACTAAATACTAACAGTAGGCCTATATATACCAGAAATTGTAGGTTATTAACTTACTGTTTTAAAGGATGATATAACACAACCACAATATTGTGTTAATTATTAGCGTAACGATTTAAATGCATTTATTGCGTTTTGCAATGTTTAGCTCATCAGCCTAAAAGAGGCGGAAGAGGAGGCAGAGGTAACTCATTTATAGGCCTAATATAAGTTTACCGGGTGGGCCAAAACAAAGTGGCATCTCTCTTAACTACATGTACGTTACTCTACACACCAAAATAAACTGGAAAACACCACATATTTATGCCGTTTGAACAAATTTAACAATTGCTATTAGCCATCGACAGTTTTATTTGCTCATCTATTTGAAAACATGTTCGTAAATCTTTCAGAACCGCAGTTCTTCGCATGCAGATTGTTAAAGTCCAAATCCATTACACCGACTATGCGACAAAGTCGTCGCGGACAAACCCTCTACTCTACACTCTCAACGGGCCTGATTATGGGTGTTTGTGCCCCTGAATTTCATCAAAATACGATGTTAACCCTAAACGTTGCATTTTTGGACGAACATTTTCTGACATGAAGATAATTTTCAAACAATTTTCCGACAACCCAATATTTAGGGGAAAAAACAAATGCCTCTCCCCCTGCCCCTTTCTTGACGCCACTCTTAATGACTTTTTTTCTTAATAGTTTCAACTGTCGTTGTTATTGCTGTTTGAGTTCTAATCGTTTGTCTAACCTTTAACCAACATTAGTTTGCCATTCACTGTGTGTGATGTGGTTTTAGATGTTGCCGCTATTCTTTTTGTCTTATTGTCTGCTGATTTTCTGCATTCTGGCACAGTTAGCCACCAGAAACGGATTTAAGCATGTTCAGCATGTTCGACCGCAAAAGTCGTAGTTTTTTTCCAATTATTCATTACTGGACACCGGCTCAGAAAATCATTGAGACTATGAAATCATTCAAAGTCTTACTTATTCAGCACTAATCGTATAAAAACCGTACGTCGGCGAATTTAAACAACGCATCAGCAGCGAGTGGGCGCTCTGAGTCACGCGGTTATTGAACGTGCTGTTGGTGAGTGGCGTCAGCGTCTACGTGCTTGCGTTCGTGCTAAAGGAGAACATTTTGAGCATGTAGTAATAAGCTAACTAGAAAGCAGTCATAGCCCGCAGGTACCTCCGCCAAGGCAATGTTATTCGCCAGGTGGCGTCACCATATTCACTTTGCCAGCGGTTCCCATATGCCCCCTTTAACGCAATGGTAACGAAAATTTCAAAGTGACCAGAATCCAGGATTCTTGCCTGATCACGCCCAAAATTGAATCACTTGTAGTTTGTGCCATTCCCGACATATCCTCAAAATTTCAGAAAGATCCGTCCATAACTTTTCGAGTTATCTTGCTGACTCACAGACAAACAAACAAACAAAAACCGGCAAAAACATTACCTCCTTGGCGGAGGTAAAGATGATGTGATGCATACGTGTGAGTTTCAGAGGCAGTAATTGCCAGTCGTGTTTTCGCTATTCAGTTAATCATTTCTGAGCCGAAGCACGCCCTACGTCCTTGTATGAATTCACTGTCGTAAGCGGCCAAACTGCGACTTCGGCATTTCACAAAGTAGTGTGGCAACAGTAGGTGACGTAGACAAAACTGCAGCCGTTTACGTCAAATTCTTTCACTTTATACTGCATGCCGATATTTATTGAAATCGGCCGTTGTTATACTGAGTTATTTAAAACATAAAATAGTACGTTATTGAAATACGGTATAGGCGCTATAATATTGTGTTGTCGTGTGTCGGTGGCGTATAGGCGCTGGTGAGATGACACTGCATCACGCGACCAAAACTCGTCGACTGTCGAATACCAACGCACCCGCGATGATGTAGCATCCGCAACATAGCATACAACACACCGATGAACACATGGTAAGCCTAACTACAGTGTGCGGTAATAGAAAAAGACCCATTAAACAAATACTTAGGCCTAGCATTATTTTTCGCATAGTTCAATAGGACACAATTTGCCGTGCGAAAGTTACTGATGCACATTTTATCATCCAAACTGTCTCTGTTTCGAATTAGCACAGCTTTGAATATAAAGACGAGTTTTTCAACTACGCAGACAAATCAATTAGACTACAGGCGTATGTTGAGCATTTGTCACGTCTGAAATGCAGAAGAAAATACATTAGTTTTTTTCACAATAATTAGGCTAATCGCTAAGTTTTTTATAAACTGTTTTGCAGTGCAAGTCTATCTGTCCGACTTTTGCTTTGACGAAAGCATGCACGCGGACTCTTTCCGCGTCTTATTTTCTGATCGTTTCGTGCGGCAACTCGTCCCGCCATGATCAATAATTTGCAGAGCACACACTTATTTACAAAATAGAATTAGTTACATATAAATCTAGGACCTGCTGTAGTGCCGTTATTATACTAGCAATCGTTTATTTTTTGCAATTTTGATTTAGTCTCCGGTTTATCCATAGGTTTAGATGTGACAGAATGATGAGCTCAGTGTGCACTTAAGAATAGTACATTAAAGACGAAAAGTCATACCATTTGCGTGAACTTTTGCAGTATTGGACAAACGTTGTTTATCTGTGGCATATTTCCTCATTGCTTAGCCTATCATTTTGTTTTAAAAAGTTGCATGTTTTGCAAATATATTAATTTTTTTTGTAACGGCCAGGGACGGGTCATTTTATTACAACACACTCTTGGTCTAAAGGCGCGCATGCACACAGAGCTAACGAAATTTACTGAACCAAACTCGCTTTTTATGGACCAACACATTGCGAAGTAAACTGTAATGAAACAATATCGTCTTGCTCAAGGCTAAGTACTCCCTGCGTGTAGCCGCAGTGGCTTTCGCGGGCAGTAATAAACTGCGTCATTTAGCAAATGACATTTCATAAATCCAGGCTGACTGGTACGGTGGTACCGGCCCGCTGTTCCGAAGGTCTCCTATTCCGAAAGTCCATTGTGCAGATACGAGCTACAATGCTAGGGTTAGATTTAGGTTTAGGGTTAGGGTTAAGGTTAGGGCTGGGGTTAAGGTTAGTGGGAATAATGAACTTTCGGAATAGCGGACCCAAATCGGTACGGCAACGTGTTCATGCCATCTACAGCTGTATTTAGAGGTTATGGTTTAGGTTTGGGCCCCCTAGCCATCAGGATTTGGTGCGCGGAACATAAAAAACTAATAAAAAAATAGGTTAAGGGACATACACGAAACATTATGAAATGAACCTAAAACAGCGAATATTCTAAACAGTGAATAGCCTATAAAAAGTAATAATAATAATAATAATAATAATAATAATAATAACGAAATAAGCAGCTAATCACATACAGCAAAATGTCGGAAATTGTGCATGGAGTGGCCTGTAAAATTAAAACAGTTGGAAGTCAACAGCTTGAAAAGCGGCATCACGTTTACGGTGCCCTATAGCTGGAGACACCTCCAGTGGATCGTCTATAAACGCATTTTGAGGTAAAAGAGCTCACATCACAGCACGTTCTGTGTTTTGATATTGTAGCAACGAAGCGACGAAGCGAAGTGGCTGGACATGGACTCAGCAACGCATCAAAATCCCAGAATATCAATACCGCATTTTTGTTACATAAGCCAGCTGACACACTCAGTAATCCATCTAAACTGTATGTTATCGAATCAACCGAGAACCTTTTCCAGCTAATAGCAGTCTATAATAGCGCTTTCATTCTATACCTTGTCGTTTCTTCTTGTGCATCGGTTTAGCGTCTCATTAAGGGAAGCTGACTAAGCTGCTTCAATACTAAAACGTGAAAAAAATTTCCACGCTTCCGGTTGCCATCCATCCCTAAAAACCCGTCCTTATACCTCAACGCAAAATATCTGAACGCTATTGATCCAAATCACGGCAGGTGACGTTCACAAATACGCCATAGTCACCGCCTCAGCAACAACGCAGTGACATAGTATTGCCCTCTATGGAGGCACTATTGACATTAGTGCCCTCCCAGAGGGCACTATTTGATTGGCATTGTCATCACGCCGACGCCAGTCAAGCCTCATTAACATTCGAAACATATATGAGCACGCCGATGCCGAATTCATGTATTGTGGCTAAACGGTACGTTGTATAGTGTTCTATGAGCATATATTGTAGCTAAACGGTACGTCATACGTTATCAGCAAACAACAATGTTTATTTTATTCGAAAAAAAACAATGCCACAAATTTTGCGTAGAAGCGTTGAGGTATAACAAAACAAATAGAGACTGGCGTCTCGATCATTAATGAAAATTTTTCCCCTCAGTTCGTAACATGTTGTCCTCGATCTTCGATCTCGGGCAGCATATTACGAACTTCGGGTCAAAAATTTTTAATAATGACCTCGACGCCAGTCACTATTTGTATATTGGACTCCCAAGAATATGCAGGTTTTTTGTTCGCTTTGAAAGCGCTACTGAAACGAAACTGTTTTCACCAGTCCAGGTGCAGTATTTTTTTTGCTTTAATTCTCATGCAGGGGAAATTATTCAGTGAGACTGTTTGTTAAAAATAGCGCTGTAACTGTACCTTCTGCATAGCCGAAATGCTACATCAGACTGTTAAAGCTGTATTCACAGCGACAGAAATAAGATGAACCGAACTGAACTAAAACCAATCATTGATCATGCAGATTATTTCTTTGCATTGCTGTCGTTTAAACACACCTTTAGACTTATAATTAGAGCAAAAAACTTTCACAGTTTACAAAGCTATGTAAGGGCATGTTGAATTCCAGACTGGCCCTTACAAGACTAGCCATTCTAAATAGGCCTAGGCTACGGTATTCAGAACAAAATTTCGTTCTAGATACTTTTGCTTAATTGACACAGGATAGGTGCCAAGCTAAGCTAAGCTAAGCTGAGTAGAGCCGCTTGTATGAATGCAAGGGCCTATATCTGTTCAGTAAGTTTTTACTGGTGTCGGCACGGACTGGCGTTCTAAATTGTTTCAGCTTGCGACTTCGGACTTTTTTTATTTCAAGTATTTAGCATGGCTAGTCTTGTAAGAGCCAGTCTGGAATTCAACACGCGATAATATCGCCTCAAAACCATTTTGCCGTTTTCGAGTGTTGACTCATATCGCCCTTACATAGCTTTGTAAACGGGTAGTTTTTTGCTCTAACTTTTGCTGTTTTTAGTTGATTTTTGTCAAAATTTTTGGTGTTTGATTTTATGACAATGAATTTATTCACTGTTTTCTTTCAATTTACGGTCATTAGCTAACAAACCTATTACGACACTCGATTAGTTTGTCTGCTTTTAGTGTTTTTAGCCATAAATCCAGCCATTTGTTTTGTCTGTAACGATAGTTTTTGAAAGTAAGTTTCGTTAAAATTGTTCTTAGCGTTTGGACAAACTATGAGATGCTTCCGCTTGCATGCTTTTGGATTTATTATGTATTTTGTGCTTGCGTTGTTGAAAGTTGCGCTTGTCAACTGTACATTAAACGAATATATGATGACGATACATCCGAACGGATAATGGAAGTTGGTGCAAGGAAAAATTTATGTGCGATGTAACAATGTCGGAGACATTTTAATATATGCTGTGCTGCAGCCAATTTTGTCCTTGAATAATAACAGTCGGTTGCCATGGCCGAGTTATAGTCAATTATGTCCCAAAATTCGTTGCAATGGCAACAGAGGTCGTCAGGGGAGAAATTTAAATGACACCATCGGATAGCCCGGGCCCGAAATTAGGGGGGTAGGTGAAAACAGCGCGCAATTATCTTTTACGGGGACCGAGTTATACTGCTTTGAACTCTCCATAAGCCGTAATGCAAAATTTTAAAAATTGGAGCGTAAAAAGGGGGAAATTTTAAAAAAAGTTTTAATCGAAAACATATAAGAAATGTGTCCGGTGTCAGGACGCTTCGTTTGAGCCATTAGCGGCGTCGGTCGGTCCACCGGGCTGGCCTGTAACCGCGCGCAAGGAAAGAAACAAGCAATTTGAACAAAGCTCATAAGACGCGCGACAGCCTTAGCAGTTCATATTCGCAGGCTGTCTTGATCTATATCCATTTCGACACAATTCACTCTTGAAATCTATGCCGCCGCCTCAAATTGCCAAAAAACACTAAAGCCGGTATTTTAGAAATTCAATGACATTCAAGGTCATCGATGTTCACACAAATAAAAAGCTTGTCACTATTGCTTGTTATGACAAACAGCATGTCTCTGCCTATCTGCAACCGTTTTCAAGCTACACGAGCCAATAGCGGTAAAATAACCACTTTCGCGGGGGAAGTAGCCGTCTTTGACGCCCGCCTACACCGGCCTCCTTGAACCTAGGGGATCGGGACGAACACTGCTAAATCTACGTTTAATGCTGAAAATTTTATATGCAGGTTGTCTTCGTCTATCTCCCAACCATTTTGTCGCAGTTTACTGTTAAAATGTGCGCTGCAGCCAAAAATTGCGAAAAAATTCACCAAAACCCCCTTTTTCGGGGGAGGGGGGTTCAAGGTCGTTCAAGGTCATCGACGTTGACAAATCTAAAAAGCTCATCACTAGTGCTTGTTATGATATGCAGCATGTCTGTGCTTATCTGCAACCATTTTCACGCTACGCAAGATAATTGAGGTAAAAGAACCACTTTTTAGGGGGGTAGCTGTCTTTGACGCCCGTCTGCGCCGGCCTCTTTCAACCTAGGGGTCGGGACTTGGACTGCGAAAATCTACGTTTAGTGCTGAAAATTTCATACGCAGGTTGTCTTGGTCTATCTCCAGCCATTTCGTCGCAATTCAGTGTTGAAATGTGCGCTGCATCCAAAAATTGCAAAAAATTCACTAAAAACCCATTTTTGGGAGTTCAAGGTCGTTCAAGGTCATCGATGTTGATAAATCTAAATAGCCCGTCACCAGTGCTTGTTATGACACGCAGCATATCTGTGCCTATCTGCAACCGTTTTCACGCTACACGAGATAATTGCGGTAAAATAACCACTTTTAGGGGAAACGGGTAGCTGTCTTTGACGCCCGCCTACGCCGGCCTCCTTCAACCTAGGGGTCGGGACTTGGACTGCTAAAATCTACGTTTAGTGCTAAAAACTTATACGCAGGTTGTCTTGGTCTATCTCCAGCCATTTCGTCGCAATTCAGTGTTGAAATATGCGCTGCATCCAAAAATTTCGAAAAATTCACTAAAAACCCCTTTTGGGGAGTTCAAGGTCATCAATGTTAATAAATCTAAAAAGCCTTTCACCAGTGCTTGTTATGATAAGCAGCATGTCTGTACCTATCTGCAACCGTTTTCACACTATACTAACCAATAACTGCAAAATAACGTCTTTTATGGGGGTACCCCCTCTTTGACGCCCTCGTTCGTGGGGAACCCCCACACCCACGGACGCGAAATTTTGTCACGATAAACTAGAGTCCTTGCGGCAGCCGACGGTGAAGATTTCGTGATACTAGCTTGCACCGTTACTGTTTCTCTATCTAACCACCAGCGGTGTCATTGGCTGTCAATGCCTGCAGTGTATTAAACTCTGCATACTTTTCTTGAATAAATAACCTCTGCAGTACGTTAACTCAAGAAAAACACACAATCATACAATATTGCAGCAAAAACACGTGAAATGGCATCAACCTAGCATTTCGATCTTACCATACTTTTAAGTTCAGACCACTTTTTCACCGTAAAAGGGTTAAACGTTAAAATGTGCCTTCACAAGAAACCAACTGCAGAGCCACAGAGCATCACCTGCCATATGAGATTGTACAGTATTACCTGCCACCCAACACAAATGAATGCACCTTAACCCCAGCCAAGCAGGCCAGTAATCACTGGTGCTCGATTTACCTAACCCAGAAGGCTAGAAGTCCGAGTATGCCAGGTTTCGCCTTGACAATCGAAGAAACAAGAAACACATATCATCTCATTACATACTCTTAGTATACATATATAAAGAAAATGGCCATCACTCATTTGATCACACTAGCAACAACTACCACCCAATGCATGTAAATTAGCGTTCCACATTTCATGAAATAGAACAATTAAAATGTATACATTTGACAAAAAAGCGTTGCTTGCTAAAATGAATACAAGATACAACATTAAGCTGAGATATGACTTGCCATACACAACAATACAGTGAACAGCTTTTAGCTCTGAACTTCTGATAATCATATCTCCAGATAATCATGACTAAATACTAGAGCTGTCACAGTTGACGCATTAATTAACGCGTTAATGTGTTAATAAATTAACGCGCGTTAAAAAAATTAATGCACATGCGTAAATTTATTTCATTCAGTTACTAAATTCTGTGCAGCAAAAGTTCGAATATTTCATTAAACTGCGGTTATATGACAATCAAATGAAATCAAGTAACTAAACTATTTTCATTTCATCACTACTGTAAATAAACAATTACTTATTTATTTCATTGACAGGCTAATAGTTGATATTGATAGTTACTTTATTAAAGTTTATTACATTTTTAAATCTTTATTTATTCACCAATCACAAATGAACAGACAGACATACAAACATATGCACGAAACTGACAGAAGACAGTAAGCAAGCAATTCGCGTAAGCGTAACCTAATAGAGTCCATCACAAAATGATGGATTCTATGATGGAAAAGAGATGATATACAAAATAAAAATACTGTAATAGTTAAATAGTAAATAGTCTAAATACGTTTAAAAAATAAAAATTATATGTGTTTTTTAAACTTTTTTTTCATTTTTCTAACTTTCTATATTCGACAGGCGGGTCCCAGAGTAATTTACCTCCTACTCTCCATCTCGACGGGACTGGGTGCGTTAATTTACGCGTTAATTAACGCATTAAAAAAATTAACGCACTGCATTAATGCGTTAAAAAAATTAACGCCTTGACAGCTCTACTAAATACATGTTGGTGCAACCTGATTCAAACCCAATTAGACCATGTTTGCTAAAACTGTAGGGCCCTCACACAGGGGCAGCATCGCCAGTCAAACGAGACGCTTTGTTTTTCACTACTAATGAACAAACACCATATTGCTTCTGCATCGGTTCGATTTGTTTGTAATCAATACTAAATAGTTGAACATTTATTTTTTTATTATGTAGTGTTGGTTGCGATTCATCTGTGTTCATTTACTTTTTCGTAAAACATACAATCAAAATTGTGCCGCATTCACAGACAGCATGCTGGACGTAAATGGTGAAACATAGATACGACGCCTTCCATAATGCAGTGACTTTACTGTCATGTATCTACGGTATTTTCGACATATCTTTGACAGAGTTGAACCTATTTTCATAATTTTTGGCACGAGTCGTCCTGATATGTCGAGATGTTTTCTCTTTGTATTGCCATGTCACTATGCAAAGCTGACGTAATTATGACGTCATCGAAAATGCCGTTTTTATTGTATCCAAGGTGAAAAACGCTAACAGTGTTTTGGTCACTAACTTTATTAAAGGTTGAACGTATGTTTATAATTTATGGTAGGCAACATTGAAAAAGTAATGCGCAACTAACAGTGTACTGATAGTCCACTTTGTCTGAATACTGATGCCACTTTACTGTGAAAAATACACTCTTCATATTCTTACTTTACTTCATACCAAAATAAACAGAAATGCATAAAAATAGTCTTTTTTGCCTGTAGCTGCCTTAGTAGTCAGCAACAGTGACAAAACTTGCTATTAACCAACTTTTGAGTCAACAACTTTTTTTACAAATGTACACTAAGGCGACGCTAACGCATGCTGCAGAAATGACGCTGCTCGCTGATAACGGCTGCTGCACAACGACGTTCCCGTTGCACATGACGGCCACACTTAACATGGCGAAAATCAAGATTAAGTTAAATAATTTTGATCAAAAGTAACCTATTTTTATGTCAACAATGTCTCAAGCTTTTTATTAAAATTTTCTTTCAGTAGTCTTCTTGTTTTCGTATTGCAGAGGCTCATTTAGACTATCTTTCCGTGAAAATGACATTTTCCATGACGTCACGATTACATTAGCTATAGGCCCCCCTACTCAGTCAGAAGTAAATTTTGAAGATGAGTTTTAGATGTTTTAGTAAAGCGTATCATTATCATAATGTGCGCCAAAAATTATAAAAGTAAACTTACATTTGTTAAAGTTATTCAGGAAAAAGTGTAGACTCTTTTTTTTCCGGACACGGTGTATATGTCTGTGGGGCCTCATAGATTTTCTGACATTAATGTACAGAAATTCACCATGAATTCAACATTAAAACTGTTACATCATAACTATCAGATTTTGGAATATGGCATACAGCCCTCCCCAGGTCAAAGAATGCTGTGCTGCACCGAGTGAACTTTTCAATGTTGCAACAAATCATATAAAGAAGACTGTCACGGGCTTGAAAATGCTGCACTGTTGTCTGACATTCTGAGACCTGTTACAGTCGGGCCTTGTTTGACAAAACAGGCTCTGCATGCTTAAATGCGCCTCTGGACGTCAAATGGTATGGCACTTCATGGAAAACGCATCTCAGAACTACATAGCATCACCTGCCATATGGGATCACCCAGTGTTACCTGCCACCTGACAAAGGTGAACACACCCCACCTAACTCCAGCCAGACAGGCCAGTACTCAATTTACCTGCCCCAGAAGGACAAAAGGCTGAGTTGACCTTGGCTAGCGACCCAACTGGAGTCAAACCAACGACTTCGCTATTGCAAGTCTAACGTCCTAACTGTTACACCGCCAAGCCAGCAGACGTCTGTCAGTCTGAGTCAGACGACGTGCACATCACCACGGCAATGCCGACAGCAGTTGTAAGTGACGGCGTCGTATCGAGTGCATGTGTGAAATCTTCTCAGCTGCAACGACTGACGACGGCCGGCAGCAGTGTCTACTGATGATACACTAGGTGACTCCATAGTGGAGTCTGATGACAACTGCGCTCCATCCACACTGCATGCATTCACCACCTGCAAGAAAAACCAGCACCAATAAAAGTCACACACAACCCTCTAATAGACAGCACTCGGAGATTAATGACTGTCTGGAGGATAAGGGGGAACATTATTAAAACTGCCATTACTGTTACACATGCATGCCCATAATACACGGCGTTTCATAAAAATGACACCCTTTTTCTTTCTTTCATAACTCAGTTGAATGGTGATCAATTAACATGAAATTTTTATCAGACATGGCTGAAGAAATATCGATTCGAAATATTTCAACAAAATGTGGCTATTGGTTAAATGTTCTTTGGTGGCGGATCCAGGAATTGCTGGTGGGGGTCCCTCCCCGCCACTTTTCCCTTTGCTTGGTCTGGCTGATGGGGGATGCATCCCCTCATCCCCCTCGGATCCGCCACTGCTAGTCATGATGGAACGCCAGTGGCAGTTCTGGCTCGCAACATCTGGGGGGCGTGGCCCCATGGCAAGCGTGATAGCGCAAGCCTATAATGGGGGTCTGGGGGCAGAGCCCCCAGCAGTGTCCAGAGTCGGAGCCCTTGGGAAGGAGGTCAAGGAGCCGAAGCCCCCTAAAGCTAAATCACTTTTTGTTTCATCATCATCAGTTTTATTTCAGGCACTTGGCCCATATAGACATAAAAC
>Ga0209671_1003564_pt1 | contig 15034 bp, 12 predicted proteins | sample WorMetHERISLAND2_2_FD_187401 | JGI IMG/M metagenome (GOLD analysis project Ga0209671, IMG submission 187401) | Marine gutless worms symbiont microbial communities from Max Planck institute for Marine Microbiology, Germany - Olavius geniculatus... | ecosystem: Host-associated > Annelida >... | reverse complement strand
CTGGACTATGGCTGAGAGATGGGGTTGCTTGGTTAACCTTCTGACTTCGTCGTTGCGCACATGCTGGTGCCAATTGATTCCTAGCAGCATTCTCAGACACCACTGATCAAGTGCATCGATCTTGCGCACATCATTCTTAGTAACTGCCCAACACTCAGAACCATAGAGGAAAATAGGTAGAATGCAAGTATTGTACAGCTTCAACTTCGTGTGGAGAGAGATTCTTGATTTCGGACAGGCAAACGGATGGACAGGCATAATTGCTATGGCTAAAATGCGTTGCTGTCACGTGTAAAAACGAGAGAAAAAATGAAGGCGAAAAGGAAAAAGGAAAAAGAGGAAAGAAAAAGTGAAGGAAAGGAAAGGAAAGGAAGGCAGGGGATGGGGGAGAGGACTTGACTTGATCTCCTGCATTTCAACTTCTTGACCTTGGCAGCTATGGGATTCCAATCCACACATTTTTCTTTTTCCGGTTAGCATATAAATGTGTAAGCAGTGTTAAAAAGTACACACTATTTAACAGACACATTATTTTAGCTTTCTTTTGCTTGTTATGGTTGTCACGTACTCATGTAATTTTGATAGAGTAATTGTTGCTGGTTTTACTTGACCATCATTCTGTCTTCATGTTATGTGATTGATTTTGTTGTCTTGCATTTGCATTTTTCATTTGTTGGCATTTGTAGAGTTGTTGTGAATTCAATGTCTGTTTTTCTTGTTTCAGATATCATCATTGGCCCATCACTACTGTCCGTCTTTGTGGTCTTGAAGCTTGCCTCTTAGCTGTCAATAAGTCTGTCATCATCCAGATGTTCTGGTACTGTCCTAATGACTCTGGGCTGATCGCAGTACGCATACAGCCGTAGTATGTAATGAACAACTACACCATTCTTGGCGTTATTGGTGAAGGTCAGTATGCAGCTTTAGAACTACTGATTATCTGTAAAACTTTGAGTAGAAACCTGCCCCTAGCTTCTTTTGTACAAGTTGCCTTGACCTTTAGCTTGTATTCAGGACTAGCTTGTAACTGACACCCAGCTTCTTACAATACACTTTTTGGCTTTATGCAACCACGTTTGTGAACATATTGTATTCTAGAAAGTCACTGGAAATGCTTTTTGAGACCCGGAAAATCCTGGAATGTACGAACGCTGTATTCAGCTTTTGTAGAATTTTACCAGAATCCATTCTTCGGTGGCGATAAAAAAACTGCAGAACTTGAAAAATGTAGCTGACAATCCATTTTGTACTTCGTGGGTGGATTGCTAAATGTATCAGCTGTTTGTGGTGGGAAAAATTCTCAAGACAAGTACATTTGAAAGCTTTGATTTATAGAATCATCATTAACATGACTGATGACTTACTGTCTGATCTTTGTAAGGTTTGGTTTTTCTGTTGCCAATCATTGATCATCTGTGTTTCGTTTTTCCATACATTTTTGATCTCCAATTATGTGATCCACAATTTGTTGATTCACCATCAACTGAGTCTACTTTATGCCAATCTGATTGGCTGACAGTGACCTTGGTTTGCGCTGTTGTGCTGAATTATTCAGCATGTGCTTCAAGTAGATGCCATAGCCAGTAAACAATGTAAACCAGTAAACCAGTAGCAATGATATCAATGGTATTGTCCATATCATTTACTGTCAAAAATATGTTTTATCGTAAATCAATGCGGGAGTGTCTCACTTTTCATAGTATAAATTGATCAGTAGTGATTGATCGCCATGCCTGGAACTTCATTTTAATTTCTGAATTGCCGTTTTGACTAGCAAAGTGAAGCGATGTTTCTGGTGCAAATAAGCAATGATCACTATGTTTAATCATTAATTATCTGACTTGATCAGCCAATATTTGGCCAACAACTTGAAGAGAGATTTGATAGATGATTATTCGCTAATTGGCGATGAAAAAATGGTCATTGAGATGATCTCCCCGGTCAAATCCTAAATTTGAGCGGAGATCAATTTGTTCGGCTGTCAAATGTGCATGGAAAAATGGGACCTAAGTTTTAGTAGTTAGAAATTTAAAATGATAAGTTGATAAAGCTGATCTGGCATGTTGTAGGTGCATATGGAATTGTGTTAAAGTGTAAACATAAGGTAACTGTAATTTATGCTAAATACGTAGTCTTCATTGTTCAGACTTGTACTGAAGTTTTGTTTTACTATTGTCACTATCTATCAGTTCTATTATACCAGGTGGCGCAAAAATCGTCCCGAACATTTGCATGCATTATTCACTCGAGCAGTCAAAGTAAATCAGTGCAAAAGCATATATGTAATGACCAAACATCTTCGAATTTGTGTAGGAATTTTCGCCTCAAACACTTCTGTATTAGCCGTGATACAAACAAAATAGTGTCACACCATAAAGCAATTTTTGCAAGCGGTTTGCTACTACTGCTAGACACTTTTTCCACTGCTGTATAGCTTTTCTGATTCTCGTCTGATGTCGACATCATGCCATTTCTCTCTGATACATAATTGTATTTTTAAGTCGTCTTACGTCATTAAGCGGCATTCAGTGGTGTCATTAGGGAGGTCATTGAAATTTATAAGTAAGTAAGAGTACATATAGGTCTACAAATGTGCGAAAGGAAATTTATCTCATAAAGTATATTCGCCCTTATAGTTACACAAATTTCGGGATGTTTTTTAGCACCACCCGGTATTAACCTTGAATTTATAATACAAGCGATGTGCAGAATTTCTATAAGTGATTTTATTACGCGCGAAAGCAGCTACTGCTTTCAGCGCGTCTTAGCCACCTTTATTCTGTCTGTCTGTCTGTCTGTTTATCCGTCCGTTCGTCCATCACACGGGTGGATCAGTCAAAAACGGTGCAAGCTAGGATCACCAAATCTTTACCGTCGGCTGCCTGGAAGACTCTAGTTTCAGGAACTGTAAAGCTTTTCTATAAATTCGAAAGAAGTCACCTCGAACGAGGGCACTAAGTGAGAGGGGGTGGAAAAAATTTAGGATTTTTAGCCAATAAGTCGCTGTATCTCAATAACAGTGCGAGATCTATGGCCTAGGTTACAATTAATCACTAACAGGAAGTCGTACACTGGCTTTCGATTGCTACCGAATTCAATGACTTTGAATGACATTGAACTCTAAAATAAGGCTTTTTATGGATTTTTTGGCGATTTCAGGCTGAGAGACACATTTTAAGAGGAAATTGCGCCGAAACCAGTTTAGATACACATGGACAGGCTGCATATGAAATTTTCAGTATTGAACGTAGATTTCAATGGTCCAAGTCTCGATTTTCTAGGTTTAAGGAAACCTGCGCATGAGGGCATCAAAGTGCAGTACCCCCGTAGAAGTCGTGACGAAATGGCTGGAAATAGACTGGCAGTTTGCGAACAGGAACTGCTATAGGCTTTCGCGCGTCTCGTGAGCATTAGCTCAAATTTTTTGTCTGTTTTTTACTGTGCAGTGTTTCTGTGTGTAGTAGTCTATTTTTTGTACATGTATATGCATAGTGATTAACTGGGAAAAAATGGAACATAATATACAGTTAGATTGAAGTGAAATCGGATGGACATTTAGTTGTTTTACATTGAAAAAATACAAACAGAATAATCTGAGCTTATACAGTTGTTGAAAGTTGGCAATTACGTGTATATGTTTAACCAATACCATATGCAGAATGTAAGACCCTTTATTTTTTGTACTCCTCGTATGCTACGTTCCTAACATAGCAAAGAGGAGTATATGAGATTAGTGTAATATTGAGGACCGACGACAGACCTCTGTTCCTGGAAGAGCCTTTTTGTAAGAATTTCAAACAGCCATATCTCCATAACGGTGCTAGATAGATGCATGGTCACTATGGACCACTCATAGGAAGTCGACCACTGTGCGTTGAATGGTCACGTGAGTGACCCCAAAAGGTCAAGGTTGTGACCCCATTATGTTGGAGGTGCCATATTTTTATATCGGTGCCAGATAGACGGGGATACAATTTCCAATAACAACTTCGACGCAAGTCACTGTTAGTATAATATTAGTCCAGTCTCAAATTGTCGCTGGGTCTCTAACACAAGTTGAAAGAAACAAAAAAGCACTTAGAAGAATACAGGAGAAAATAATGCGCATGAGGAGTACATTAGATTGGTCACAATCTAATAATATTTCTTGTTGTTTCATGTTCATCGTATGATGTTATGTGCCTAATAATATCTAATACATAACGTTATATCATTGTCATATGTCATTGTAGCATAGCATCATAACATAATATCTTTTTTTCTGTCTGTTGCTGCCAATGCTGCAGGTCACTGGTGAAATGGTTGCGATAAAGAAATTCAAAGATAGCGAAGGTTTGTTTGATGTTTATTGATTGATGTGTTGACTATGCTTGCCGTTGCAGTCAGTGAGTAATTAGAGAACTGTGCATCACTAGCTTTAGGGTTTGTCATTGGTTTTTTGATTTTAAAAAAATGCAGCAGTTTAGTACAGATTATGAATTTTGAGACACTGAATAGCTAAGTCAAGTTGACCTGTGAAGGATGGCTAAGCTGAGTTGACCCAGTGTGTGCCACGAGGATGTTTAGGGCTGAGTTTTCTGTGCCCATGAAGGATGGCCAGGTTGAGTTGAGCTGTATAATGCGTTATAGACAATGACAACGTTCATCATACATCGCTGAGGTAGTTATGGCTACCATGCAGTCTCAAGCATAAAAACATTGTGGAGATGTGTGAAGCATCCCATGAAGGACGTCTAGGCTGAGTTGAGCTGTGCGTGTACGTGATGTGTAGACAACGATAATGTTCGTCACACAACACTTCGTGAGTTACGGCTACTGCGAAGTCTCAAACATGAAAACATTGTTGAGATGCGGGAAGCGTTTCGTCGTCGAGGAAAACTCTATCTTGTCTTTGAGTTCGTCGACAGAGTCAGTAGTCTATGCTTTTCACTACTGTCATGGCTGGGGGTTGGAGGGAGGGCGTAGGCTAAATTTTTAGCGTGCCAGAAATTTTTTGGTTGGAATATTTTTTTCAAAAATTACAAACTTTGGAGCTGCACATTTCTTATTTTGGCAAAAATTAGAAACAAGATTGACACTTTGAGCACCTATTACCTCGGTATTCTCTGTGTTGAAAATTTGCAGCTTTGTCTGTTGGAAAATAGCAACTTTCTGCCTTTTCCCCTCCCCAATTTTTTTAACCCATGGTACCACTGATCCCTTGTTATTTTTTATCTACTATGCATGCTATGCTGTTGGTCTCACATATTTGCCTCTGCCAAGGAGGTTATGTTTTTGTTGGACTTTGTTTGTCTGTTTGTCTGTGCGTGAGCAAGATAACTCTAAAAGTTTCTGAAATTTTGAGAGTATGTCGGGCATAGCATAAACTACAAGTGATTCAATTTTGGGCGTGATCCGGCAGGAATCCTGGATTCTGAATCACTTTGAAATTTTTGTTACCATTGCGTTAAAGGGGGCATAAGGGAACCATTAGCTAAGTGAATATGGTGACGCCACCTGGCGAATAGCTTTGCCTTGGCGGAGGTACCTGCGGGCTACGACTGCTATTTAGTTGATAAATTTATTTACGTACTTTTTTATGTACACGACTTTTTATCTGATGACCAGGCATGGATGGATTACCAAATCAGTAATGGTTTGATGTTTTCCTGTCAGTTTGTAATCTTATAAGGCGCATTTTGAGAGTTTGTTGCCAACTAACCTGTAAGATGGTCCATTACTGGTACATGTATTAATATTTTGATGCAGAAATAAATGATCACTGATATATCTTAAGACTGACTTTTATCAGCTTTCATTCACCTAGTCATGAGCTTTAACAGACACATTACAGGTCAGCCACTGGCTGTGGTAATACTATTACTATTAATAATAAATAATAATAATAATAATAATAATGTTGCGCTTTATTTTACAGAACATGTTGGAGGTGTTAGAAAAGATGCCAAATGGTGTCCCACTGGAGAAGGCACGTTGGTACATTTACCAGCTCTGCAAGGCTCTTTACTGGTGCCACAGCAATGACATTATCCACCGTGGTATGTATACTACTACTATATGCAGTGCTATTACTACTACTACTACTACTACTACTACTACTACTACTACTACTACTACTGAATAGACCAGTGAAGAAGCCAACCAGTAAGTAAGTAAGTGCTTTTGTTGGTGGCTAAGTGATGATTTCAGTGGCTTGGTAGTGTAATGGTAGGCTGTCAGACTCATGATCGAGAAGTCGTGGGTTTGACTTCCAGTCAGGTCACTATCAGATGATTACTACTGAATGAGTGACTGCTGGTGGACAGGAAACCATTTTGGTATATAACCAACACAGCGGTCAACTCAGCCTTTGATCCCTCCAGGGTAGGTAAATTGGGTATCGGCCTGGCTGGCTAGAGTTAAGGCAGGCGTGTTCACCTGTGTCTGGTGACATATGTGCATCATCTGCCATGTGGGAATCACACACTAAAGTCTCAGCAAAATTTGACCTTACCCAATGTTTTGAAGCTACTTTGTGACTGATAACGATAATATAGTGGTAATAAGGTAATAATACACTGTGTCTCAAAAAAGAACAGTCAGAATTTTTTTTGTCATAACTTTCTCAAATTTCCACCAACTTTGATAATTTTTGGCACAAAGATGGCCAAGACGATAGAATTATGTAAGGTGCACTCACTTTCCACCTCACCAAATTTATGTCAATGCATTACCGTTTGAAACGCAGATGCTCCAAATTGTTGCATTACACAGTGATTATTTGTATCAGATTGCTCACCTATGCATCATAAATTCAACAGAGTGCACCACATGAATTAATAATTTTGTGGTATTAATTGTTTTACGGTGATAATGGCAGACAATAGCAGATGAGCTCAAAATACATCTAATCAATGAGTGAATGTCGTTTGATCAGTTGAACGTTGATTCCACTATCAGCCAGTGGGGTTACATATATGTGAAACATACTTTGGGCATAAACTGTAATAACTTGTGCGAGTTGTTATACAAACTTATAATTTTGCTAAATAATTCACATTTTTGTATACTGTCTGCTTAATTAGGTCGTTACAACGTTTACTGGAAACAACATTGTGGAATCATGCAAGAATTTGGAGCATTTATGTTTTACATGGTAGTGCATTGACATAAATTTGGTGAGATGGACACTGAGTATATCTTACATACTTCTGTCATCTTAGTTATCTGTGTGCCAAAAATTAGCAAAATTGGTGGAGATTTGACAAAGTTATGGCAAAAACAATTTTGACTGTTTTTTTTTGACACACAGTGTATAATAATAATACATATTCTGTATGTGATGTAGACATAAAGCCAGAGAACCTTCTCATAAGATTTGATGATGTGCTGAAGCTCTGCGACTTTGGTTGGTGACTTGTCCTCTGTCATTAATCTTCGTCGGTTAATATAATGTGGTTTTTAGTGAAAAGTTTGTCTAGATTTTCAACTGTTTTCATCCTACAGTTCAAGCTGCTTCTAACTTTAGACATTTTCGTTGTGACAATTGTGGCTAACTGTTGAATCTGCACCTCTCAAATTTTTTTTATTTATTTGCCATATTTTTTGGATAATTTATAATTTGAACTCGATGACAAGATATTGCTTTTGTCAACAGATGGATTATAATGTTTACGGCATAGTGCATATATTGCTGCAGCACATCCCAGTAGTTTACTATGTCATGTGTTGTGGATTGGCCGCCCCGGGGTAATTCTAATACAGGCTAACTACTCATCTTGAGATTTAAATGTTCTAAATTGAGCAGATTTGTCCTGAAAATGTTGAAAATCTGGCAAAGTTAAAAATAACTCCGGTATGTAAAAAGCAGAGTACTAATACTGCTGATCACCACTCTACTACCACTACTATTACTAATTGTAGTATGTTGTTGTTCTGTTTAGGGTTTGCACATAACATAATGCAGTTTTCTGCTAACTATAGAGTGACACGATAGGTTGTGAACGATTTTGATTTCAAATACAAGTCTGCTATTAGCAGTAACCAGTAATAATTTTACGCCTTTTGTAGATTTGTTCAGTGAAATTTTTCGTGCAAAATTTCAGAGTTGTAGCTATTATACAGCATTTACAATACTGAATTATAACACCACCGTTAAAACTGTATAGGGGCCTATTAATGGACCGATAAACATTAACGTCAAGCGAGGTCACTGTCCATGTTTGCTGCACCACTGTTAGTATAGAATGGTGTCTTCTTTGTCCTTAATGATTGCCATCAGTTTGTTATTCATCGAATCGATAAGATTTTGAAGTGTTGACAGAAATTGATTTCTATGCTTTTCGGAGACGGTGCTTCAATACTTGCAGTGAGTGAGTGTCAGGGTCAGCATGAACGGCTGTTGCCATAATGCTCCAAAAGCTCTCAATCACAAATTGGTCTGGTGAATTAGCTGGCCAATCCTCTGGTGTAGTGTAGTGTTTAATATTTGCATTCAGCCACGTGATTGTAGTCTTTTCATGTATGCGCACAAGCGCCATCTTGCTGAAACATTTCTTCACGACTTAAGTCAGTGCTTGTCTGCGTGACGTCACTGCTTTTTGGGTGACATCATTATGTTGGCTCGTATAAATCGAGCAAGTAACGGACGATTGTGATATTTTGTATACAATATTGTATTAAATTATCTTTAACGCTAATAGCAATTTCATAATTATTTGATACTTTCAACATAGTTAATTTGCCATTTAAAATCGTTCACGACCTATCGTGTCACCTTATACATGGAGTAGTAGTAGTAGTTGTTGTTATAGTACTTAGTTGTTGTAGTTGTTAGAACTGCCAATACTGTTAATTACATATATACGCATATAATAGCGAGTTCTTACAATTTTAGGTTTAGATTGTTTTTGGTGTTTTGTGTTTCTGTAAAGGTTAAACTTTCTGTTTCATTATTGTAATGGTTAAATTTACTGTTTTATTATTATATGTATGTGCCTTGTCTGGAAAGGCCATCCCGGAAGTGACCTATACTGTGTTGGTGGACATTAAACCTTCTCGCTCACTAACTGTTGTAGTTGATGTAGTACTTGGTAATTGTAGTTGTTGTTGTGTCCAGGTTTTGCACGTAACATAACTCAGTCTGCTGATAAATACACTGAGTATGTTGCAACGCGATGGTATCGGTCGCCAGAACTCCTGCTCGGGTATTGCTTCCACTGTTCTGTGTCATTTTTATAGGCGGAAAATTAGATTCATGACATTTGTAAAAAAAAATATAGCTCTGCAAATAATTTAGTTGGTGGAGACAGAAATGCAGTTTAAAGCTCGTAATTAGTTGCAGAATTAAATCGATGTTGATGTAAATTTTGTAATATTTATAGTTAACTTAAGGACTGCAGTCATTCCCGGCCTGTGATGTGCAGTAGAGGTTTTTCTTCTCTGTTTATTCTTTGCAATTTTTTGCTTATTTCTTATCATCTTTCAAACGCACACAGCTTTTTACAGGTTTTTTAGCTGAACAGTAATAGCAAAAATGTTGATGGTGAATACGGTAGCTGCTTGTGGCAGATCTGTGGCTTGGTTCACAGTTCGGTGGCCACATGCTACATTCATCACATGAACTGGCTGAACTTTTGTGCTGATGAAAGCACTGTGAATATTGTTGTTTGTGTTATTGTTATTGTTGTTGTTTCAGAGAGATGTGATTTGGTGGTTTGGCTTAGTTGCTAACATCGTTGGTTGCATCAATGAAGGTTATCAACACTGGCCTCGGTTAGCACTTGAATGGGTGACCGTTCGATGATGGTTAAACCATCTCGGTATGAAACTCGCCACCCAGGTGAACTCAGCCTGGCCATCCGTTTGCGGTTAGGCGCACTGGCACGATGAATACTAGCATAAGCTGAGACATAAACCGGCACATCGAGCGATGCATTAGCTCTCTATCAGTGGTCTCGCAGTGTAAACTGGTGTCTGGCTGAGGACTGAGGAAATGGAGATTAGCGTCGCGCCCCATGGGTCTTATGACTTGGGAAGGACTTTACGTTGCGAGATGTGTGTTTGGTGTCAGGGCTCCGTACGGCCGGGCGGTGGACGTCTGGTCTGTCGGCTGTATTCTGGGTGAGCTGAGTGATGCTCAGCCATTGTTTGCCGGTGAGTCAGAGATTGATCAACTCTTCACTATACAAAAAGTGCTTGGTCCACTGCCAGCTGAACAGATGAAGCTGTTCTATGCTAACCGACGCTTCAGTGGACTTCGGGTAACGCACTTTGTCTTTCACTCCCATGATTAGTGGAATCCAGGTTACTTATCCAGGTGTAAAAAACGTTTCTGTGATTCCGGCATGATGAAGCTGGTGAAAAAGTATGAAAAGAAATTTTTTCAAAACTTTTTATTTCATGGCATGCTGTTACACAGAAACTCATAAAAACACGGTGACACAGTGAATAGTTCCCGTGAAAACTGAAGTAAAATATATTGCTGAAGGATGACAGACTAGATCGATGCAAATGGTATTTACAGTACGAAAGCTTTGAAAGCAAACAAAAACTGCACCAATAAACATTTTGGGGAAAAAGGTTTTCTGGAGACCAGGGGATGGATGGCAGTCTGAAGTACAGGAATTTTTTTTGTCTCATTGTCCATTGCTCAAACTGTATATATTTGTCTCTGGCAGTGGGTAACCGACGTTGCCTGTCAGACATTGGTGGGCAATTTGCATTTCCTGGCTATCTATCTCGTCATTTGTACTTGTTTTAATATCATATGTTTCATGTTGCCACATTTACAAGATAAATAAGCGTTCTCTGTTATTTTCCACAACTTCACTGTCACTGCAGCTGGACTGATGAGCTACAGAAATAGATAATTATCCCATCTCATCCATCAGAGTTTTTATCTGGCCAGAGTTCAGTTTTGATGATAATAAAAATGTTGCCGGATTTTGATAGTCACGTCAGATTTTCTTTCATTGATATAAAGTAGCTATAGAATCCATCCTGTGAGTCGGCTGTTTAGTAGGCTTGCATTTGTCTGCATGTCTGTTTGTCTGTATGCCTTTGTGTATATTTTTAGTTCCCGGCAGTTACGTGTCCAGTCACATTACAGAAACGCTACCATGGCATCTTGAATGCAAAGCTTGTCAATTTCATGGAGGTCAGTGTAATATAACACTCATAGTATATTGTATATAGTAGTGGACGTTATGGTTGCTGATTCCTGGACCTCGCATTTGCAACACTTTGCCAAAGCAGATAGTGACATCTCAGCGGTAATGGGCCGCTATAGCGAGGGCCGCCATAGCGAAAGCGAAGGGCCACCATAGCGAGAGGCTGCCATAGCAAAGGTCCCTGCAAATGCAACAAATATATTACGACAGACGCTATTCCGACAAATGCTGTCCAGGCTAAAATTTACGTCAACAGATGCATCATTACGCTTTACATTCACATTCACTAGGAGGCGACAATTTCACGTGTATTGTAGTACGATATTGTGCTTAATATTAAAATTACGGTTTTCGCTTACAGTTACGGTTAAGATTAAAGTTAGGGTTTGGTTTAGGGTTAGTGTTAGGGTTAGGGTTAGCATTTTTCAAAGATTTATGTGATAATAATGCACACCATAAATTAGTGTACAATATAGGTCGTAAGTTCAATGATGGTGCATATGAATACAAAAATTGCCAACGGCTGCCCCTGGCGGTCTACTTAGACCTGAGGAGCTAGTTGGTCGACTGGCGATCCGTGAAGCTACGGCCAAGGTCTTCAATTGCTCGGTTGCCACAGCGAAAGCCGCTATAGTGGTCCCTCACTATGGCGGCCCTTCGCTATAGCAGATCCAAGCCATCTCAGCCACTTTTAGCGTTCTGCCAATGTCTCAAAACCAACTGGCTCTTTAGAAAGTGATACCAAAACATCATCGTTTGTATAAACTTGCTTATTTTACTATTAATCTGGAACTGTAGATGGATCAGTAGATTGACTGACTATAGCAAATGTTGACATTGGACGCGCATGAGCGGTGCAAGGTGAAAAGTGTCTGGAACATGGAGCGTTGATTAAGTGATTGATTTATTCATTTATCCATTCAATTTTTTTTGTCATAATAAGGTACCATATTGTTTACTTTGGCCTAGTGGTTAACTGATTGAACTCTGGAGATAGATCTACGTCACTGTGTTTGGGTGTCAAAAGATTGACATTATCAGCATATTTATGCGTAATATTATAAACCGAGAGAGCTGAGAGATTGCTTTTCATGATGAGTATGTGATCATTCGTTTATTTAATCATTTTTTAAAGCTCCCAGTACTCAGTTCCTGAAATATTAAACTACAGAAGTTATGTTTAGAATGGTTATGATGCGGACTCGGAAATTGCTAATGTGTCAGGCGTTGAAGCGTTGGATGGCAACTGACAATTATTTGTTTATTTAATCAATTAATTAGTGATCTATTTATTGTAGCAAACGTTGATACTGGACCCTCGTGAGCGATGCACGGTCACTGAGTGTCTGGAACACGCAGCATTTGAGACCGAGCGTCTGTTACGTCGTAACAGCAGCGCGTCGGCCATGGGACGTCGCAGTCGCCGACAGTCAGCGGTCTCATCACATCGCACTACCCCGGCCACCGGGAGTGATTCTTTCTCACGCCCTGTCTCCATTGTCCAGTCACACATTGGTTCTAGCTCACGCCCCGTTTCCATCATCCGCTCTAAGACCCCCAGCAATCTCGTCGACGTCCGCCGGTCCACACCCATCCCACATGACAAAATGGACTTTGGATCCACCAGTCCGGATCAGCTGGGTTCTGAAGTCCACCCGTCATCACACCGGGGTACAGCTTTGTACTTTTCTATCCATGTCGGTTGTTTTATTGCTTTGGATTCTGTTCTCAGGTTTTTATAACATAAGCAGGTGTGTATGACAAGCAAGGAAGTAAGTGGATAAGTACGAAAACTGAAAAGGTGTGCATTTGCCGGTTAGTCACAATGTGTTATGGTCTCAAAACCCAAAAAAATGTTTTTAGCAGCTGTTTATACTGTTCAGTTGGTTTCCCTCAGATGAACTGAAAGACTGTTCCATAGTTTCAGACCTGCAGCTCCAAAACTAAATGCCTGTCTCCACCCATACATGCTGTATACATTTGACTGATGACATGTCCCCAAGTTGGCAACATGCAAAAAAGTGGACTTAGTATGGACATGATATTTGGCCATCTACCCAGCTATGCCTACCTGCCCACTGTGCTTTGCAACCTTAATATTTGATCTTGGAATTTTTGAACTTGTTTTTTGAAACGTTTACCGCCAGTTTGGTTTACTATAATTATGCTTTCTTTGTTTCTTAGTTAGGCACTTGTACGGGACAGAAGAATGGACGCATAGACAGATAACCAGACCCGGTAATGTGACCTCTTAGTATGGCTGCATGATAAAATGCTTGACTAATTGCTTTCTTGCAGTGCGGATGTCACCCGATGTTAGTCGAGAGAATTGTGACATAGAACGGATTAGTCCTCCAGCCAGTGAAGAAACCGTTGCCTCGTCAAGATTTATTCGTAAGAAGCTGGTCACTGGCGTCAGCTGTAAACCAACAGATGAGGACATAGAACCAGCTGCTCCGGTGCCGAGTTCACTGCCAGCTGTCGACGACCGTGGTCGGTTTGATACATCACGTAACATTAGGTTTGATTCTGATTACAGGAATTCTGTTGTCTGTTCGGGCTTTATTTTGGGGAACTGTAAGAGCAGTTTGCCTTGTTGTATCTGCCACGTTACCACCTCAGCGTACTGTATTTTATGGATTACATTTAGCTAGTAAAATGATTGATTGATTGGCGTGGGCACTCCTGATTGATTTGTTTTTGTATTCGTAAGTAGGTAAAGTAAGTAAAGTGTAAATTTATATAGCGCATACTCAAAAAGATCTCTAACGCGCTTTGATGTCTTGTAATTCTTTTATTGTCTGTGCAAATACTGTTTAATGGTCCTTGTATTTCGGAGTGCTGTTCAACTTAACAGTGCTTTGCTACTTAGGCACTGGGCAGTTATAATTGAATGATGGATTGCTTGATTTCTGGCAGCATGGACATCACTAGGAGCAGCCGTGGGTAGTAACAAGACCTACTCTGTGTCGGTGAGTGGCGCCACTGTACCCGCAGGCCACTCACTGCCGGCCTCACAGCGTGCCAAGAAGACCACCCACGTACCCACCACCACTACATCATTGGCTGATCGCAAGACATCCAAGGTGTGTTAATAGCACGGTTATATAGCAGCAGCCATTGCGGTGATGCTCTGCGGCTGGGAAGATAACTGTAGATCTGGCGTCGCACTGGCCATGCGTCACAGACTTAAGTGGTCTATCCACCTTCAGGCTCAACGTCCATCAGTAACCGATTAGAAAATTATGTCGGCCCAATGCCAAAAATAATGTGTGCATGTCTACCTAGGCCTGCACAACATTATATCTAACATTGACCTTTGTCCTTTTGAAGTGAAAAAGGGCACACGCACTTATGCCTTCTATGCTTTGTTGGTTATGTCTGTGTTTCTCATATCAATTAGTATCTTTTGCATGAAGGGGAATTAGTGTGTGGAACTCTTTGCTTGATACAGTTTGTTTCAGCAGTTTCTTGGCTAGCTGCAGTCAGTCACTTAAAGATGTCTGTGTATCTGTGGTGGTTTTAACTCATGTTAATAATGCCTTTTCTGTCAATAATGCCTTTTCTGTCTGTGTGCTCTCAATGCTGGGCAACTGTTAGTGCTTATGCCTTGTTGTCCAGCTGTAACGTTACTGTGTGTTGCAATGTCCCCACATAAATCATTACATGTGTGTGTATTGTATGTTTGGTATAGTAAGCTGGTCAAACAATGTGTGAGGAGAAAGAGACAATACTACTACTGCTGCTGCTGCTACTAGTAGTAGTAGTAGTAGTAGTAGTAGTACTACTACTTGGTGTTGTAGTATGCTGGAGGTCAGACAATGCAAGAGGAGATTGAAAGAATACGTTCCAGCATGAGACGCAAGCCACGGGCCCAGCACTTG
>Ga0209671_1003561_pt1 | contig 15040 bp, 4 predicted proteins | sample WorMetHERISLAND2_2_FD_187401 | JGI IMG/M metagenome (GOLD analysis project Ga0209671, IMG submission 187401) | Marine gutless worms symbiont microbial communities from Max Planck institute for Marine Microbiology, Germany - Olavius geniculatus... | ecosystem: Host-associated > Annelida >... | reverse complement strand
CTATCACGACGTTTCGTCATCACACCCTAGTGGCATATTTAGGGGGATATTGCGATGTCCCCGGTTTCCACCCTTAATCAATCAATCACTTTATTTCAGGCAGCATGGCCCATAAAAATAATTGGAGAGACAACACAAATATCCGTCGCTGTGATTTTTTCTTGCGTTTCCAACTCCAAATTTTCGAAAAACGAGCTTTCAGTCCAAGAAGTTTCGTCTGGGGAGAAGGTCTCCACGCCATTCAAGGCAATTAAAGCACCATAGACTGATGGAGCCTAGGCCTGAACGTAAGGCCTACACGCAACGCAATAAAAGGCTCTTGCGTACTTTTTGACGCAACAGAGTGCAGAAGCAGCGGCATAAGACAAGGTACACAAGCAAGTACGCATACGCAGCGAAGTTGAATGAACGCAATGAACTAATGAATGAACGCAAGTTACGCAACACAAGCACAATGGACGCTACGTTACTGCATGCAACTGACGCAGACAACACAGCGACAAAACGCCATGACAGAAGAGGTGTCTTTTTTGCGTTCCGTGCGTTTATTGCGTTCGTTGTGCTTCGTCCGTTGCGCTGAAATAGAAATCAACCTGTGTCTAGATATTCTTGCTGCAATACTTGAATATACTTAAGTCTGAGTTTAGCTATCTATGTTTTGCTTCAATCTATGTCAGTAAAAGTGGTCATTGTAGTGATATTTACGCTTTTCTGTACGTTTTCAATCAGGATAAGAATGTATACATGTTTATTTAAGTCTGTCTGAGATATTTAGTTTAGTTGTTAGGTTTATACGCGGTTAGCGTAACTACAGAAAGCATTTGTACATCGTATTAACAGTAATAAGTAAGCAAGATTTGTAAACATAATATTTACGTTTTTATTATTGCTATTTTTTTGTTACATTAGTATTTGACATAAACTTCTCTGAAGTGTTTAAATATAGAGTTAAAAGTTTCGAAGTCGTCTGTGCACCCTATGCCATACTGTAAATTATCCTGCTGTAGTTGCATTGCTGCTAATGCAATGCATAACACTAAGATTGTGGTGCAAGGCTGGACTCTGTGTGTTGGGTGTGGGTAAAATGCCTCTGGTGCGTCTAGTGCGTCTGCGTTTAGTAACGTATGTAACTCTTACCACATCAAACCCTTAACACCAGGGAAGGTGTACTTTGCAGAATGCGGAATGCAGAATTTTGAAAAAGGTGTATTTTGCGGAATTTCACCTGCTTAACGTTCCACAAATTACAACTTAGAGTGTTTCTGCAATCCGCATTCCGCAAAATTCAAATAAAATCAAATAATCAACTTAGCGTAAGCATAGGCTCACATTTAAGTATTGAATCGACATTGGCACATCACAAATCGCACGGTCACACAGTTGGCGAAGTAATCACATATTGTTGTATTATTGACTTATTCAACAAAACTCTTGAAACTCCTTGAAGTCCGTTAACTCACGAGCGTAAGCCAGCACATCACACAGTAATGCATGGTCAACTCTAAGTAGCCTAGGCCTAATCCACAAACGATTCCTGATGCAGCGCAAAGACCGAGTCGCTAGCTCAGGTAATTAGATAGCCTATTGTGTTGTTTCATCTGATCGACCGACTGCCGTGAAGGCACAATTACAGACGGCTTCGGAAAGCAGCTCAACTAGGCCTACTCACGAAACGGTTGCTGCCGCGGCGACGGCTAAGACGTCTGCTCACTGATCAGGTAATTAAGTGAGTCTTGCATTGTATTGCACAAGCAAAGATGACTGAATGGTTCGCAGATAGTTAGGCCTATACCTGAGCAGACAGAGACAATATATTAGGGCCATCCATCGCGACGACATACGTACAGTACTTGTGTTTTGCGTTGCATGTTTGGCATGTTAAACAAAATGCCACTTGATATGATACAGTTATTCAAGACCTTACTGACGAAGACTAGCTGCTCCAAGGCATCCACCTTGTGGGAAGTTTTTTTTATTTTATCTGAGATCTTGAGAACTCATGTCTTCAAGATCTTGAGAACTCGAGCCGCTCGAACTCTCAGAAATTTTCCAGATCTCTGAATTTCAGAGATCTGTCTAACTACACCGTGTCTCCAAAAAAACTAAGCAGATTTGTTTTTGTCAGAACTGCGTCAAATTTCCACCGATTTTGATAATTTTTGGCAGAAAGATGGCAAACGATCCAAATATATGCGAGGTGCACTCATTTTCCACCTCACCTAATTTGCGTCATCACCTTACCGTGTTAAACGCAAATGTTCCAAATTGCTACATAACGCCGAATGTTGTTATCTACAATAAACTTTTAAAGACTTAATTAGCGCACAATAAACAAAAGGTGCTTTATTTAGCACAATTATAAGTTTCTATAACACCTATGTTCAAAATTGTCAGAAGTTTATCGCTCCAAAATTGCTGACATCGATGAACTCAAAACGCGTCTCGTCAACGAGTGGGCGCAGTTCAACCAGTCGATCATTGATGCTGCGATCAGCCATGCAGTGGCGCCGCCATCTGAGCGCTTGTGTCTGTGCACGTGGGGCACACTTCGAGCACAAGTTCTGAAAATTTTGAACACAGGTGTTATAGGAACTTATAATTTTGCTAAATAAAGCACCTTTTGTTTATTGTGCGCTAATTAAGTCTTTAAAAGTTTATTGCAGATAGCAACATTTGGCGTTATGTAGCAATTTGGAACATTTGCGTTTAACACGGTAAGGTGATGACGCAAATTAGGTGAGGTGGAAAATGAGTGCACCTCGCATATATTTGTATCGTTTGCCGTCTTCCTGCCAAAAATTATCAAAATCGGTGGAAATTTGACGCAGTTCTGACAAAAACAAATCTGCTTAGTTTTTTTTTGGGACACGGTGTAAATGTTCTGCCATTCAACAACAACAACAACAACTTTTTCCTCAATTTTAATTTCACAAAACACACTTTATTTTGCAAGCTTTTTCCACAACGGAAATTTTGCAAAATACACCTTTTCGAAATTTTGCATTCTGCAAAGTATACCTTCCCTTAACATTAGTCCAAACCCTATCGTTACCCCTAACCCTATTCAGTGTCTAGTTTTTTCACCCCTTTGCCATTTTGCCCTCTGGCCTATTTGCCCTCTGGCTCTTTCGCCCCTGGCTTTTTCGCTTCCTGGCTGATTCACCTTCTGGCTTGTTCGCCTTCTGGCTTGTTCACCCCTGTCTGATTCGCTTTCTCACCTTGGACGATTCACTCTCATTGTATAATTTGTGTTATCTTTTTCATCCAAAAATCAATATTTGTGGCTAAAATTTCATTTTGGGGAAAAGACAAAAATTGAAATTGAGTCAGACATTTGCAGGTCTCTGTCGGAATTAGGCTGTATCAGAAATTTGCAGATGTGTCTGTCGGAAAATTGTAGCTATGTTTTCATCTCATAATGCCCACAGAGCAGAAAATATTAGTCTACACTAAAAAAATATTATGCAATGATTGAGAATTGTGTAAGTTGAGGGGGCAAATCAGCCAGAGGATGAACAAGCCATGAGGCGAAATGGTAAATGGGCAAAAAAACCATAATCTCCCTGCAAATGTCATTTTTCCCTTACATCCCCAAACCGATCAATATTTGCCCTAAATGTAACATACGTGGCTCCGGCGCATCTGTTGTTTTTATGCAGTAGCATTACTAACCCTAACCTTCATCACCCCAAACCTTAGCCCTGACACTGATTGTGACCCTATCCCTGATCCTGTCTTTAACATTAATTTTGACCGTAATTGACCTTAATTGCACTATATGCACCAGACAAATTTTACCCACACCCTTGTGTGTTCTGTTAACTGAACAGAATAGAGCTAATGTTTTAAAGGATGATGTTGCTCAAGCAGTACCATCTCGTTAATGTAACATGAGAGGCGAAGTCTTCCCCGAACTACAAGAGCCATAGGCAGCGTTGATCTCTCATAAATTTCCTTAACTCTTAGCCAGATCCAACTTACACCACAAGATCACTTACTGGGACTAGTGCATCGCACATTTGTACAGCATGCCATTTAGTGTGTTTATGCCCCAGTTTTAGTTGTTGGAGACACCGATGAAGGAATGACTAGGCTGAGTTAACCTGGGTGGCTGGTTTATACCATGTTGCCACACTATCAGCTTGTTGAAGTATTCAAATATTTGAAAATTAAAGTTGGTGTATTAGTGATTTGCAAAACAACTGCAATGCATTTGCTCTGTATTATGTATGATTGTTATAATATCTAGTATGTGTCTGACTGTGTGTTGCAGGTTTTTAGACGTTCGAGTCAAATACGTCAGAAGCTGAAGACCGTGAATTCTTGGCATACATTTTACATTAACTTTCACAACATATCGGTGTTATCAGTTGATACCTCAGTCGTATTTTTTCCAGCACAGAGCAGACCTCTCAGCAACCAATGAATCGCAAGGGAAACTTGCCAGGTGCTAAGACGAAGAAAACGAATGTGTTCGGTGTTGAGGAAGATGATATCGAACCAGAAGCATTCTACAATCCTGCTTCGTTATTTAGGCAGGACTCAGCTAAACCAGTAATGGGGTCACCGACGTCGCAGCTTGCATCATTCGGCAACAACATGTATTCTCAGTCGACAGGAATTGGTGGTGTGAGCAGCTTGCAGCAACGGGCGTTATTTGCATCAGCAGTTCCTCCGACTAGCTTGAGTGGTGTTGGGTCTTCCTTTCCACTTAGCCTTCAACAGCCAGTGCGACCGCAACCTGTTTCACCAAATCGAAGTATGTTTTCAATGGGCCAGTCACATAATCTTTTGTCTCAGTATACGTCGCAGCAAAACATGAGTCAGCTCAGAAGACCCAATCTGCTAACATCGGGCTTGTTGAGTGGTGGCAGTACAATGACTAACATTGGTAACTTCTCTCGGCCAGTTAATGATGGTGGACAACCTTCATTTGACTGGACAAATGATTTCCCCTCAATTGGTGGTCGCAGTATGGTGCCTCCATCCCAGTTGTTGCCTACAAGAAATTATGTTGGCATGGTCAGCAAACCACCACAGGAAACGACTCCAGAATTTCAAATTCAGCAAGAGGATTTTCCGGCTTTACCAGGTGCTCAAAATCCAGTTACATCGACAGCAGGTTCTAATGAAAACAGCTCCAAGTCGTCATTGAATGTAGGCAGTTATGATCAAGCACTGAAGGAGACAACTGCTGGTGGGAAGATGTTATCAGATAAAGCAGTAGGCCGGCGAGGCATTCAGACACATGCTGATGGCATGGTGTCTAACATTCCTGCCGGCATGGTGGCTGACCAGTTTGGTATGGTAGGTCTGCTCACGTTCATCAGAGCTGCTGAAATGGATCCAAATTTGGTAGCACTTGCACCAGGAATTGATCTGACAACTTTGGGACTGAATCTGAATCAAGTTGATAATTTGTATTCCACCTTTCAGTCACCTTGGGCTGATGCACCATGCCGACCGCAGGATATCGATTATCATGTGCCATCTGAATATCTTACAAATATCTTCATTCGGGAGAAGTTGGCACCGATCAAGTTGAATCGTTACCAGGAGGATCTGCTAATGTATCTGTTCTACGTGAATGGTGGTGATGTCTTGCAACTCGCAGCTGCTGCAGAATTGTACAACCGTGATTGGAGGTACCACAAAGAGGAAAGAGTCTGGATTACTCGTGCACCTGGAATGGAGCCAGTCACCAAAACAAACTCTTATGAACGAGGCACATATTTCTTTTTCGACGTCCACAACTGGAGGAAAGTTCCCAAGGAGTTCTATCTGGAATACAGCAAGCTTGAGGATCGGCCACAGCTGCCTGACATGATGTATAAAACTGCGTAAAATTTCTGTTTGTTTTTGTTTGCTGTAGTTTGCCATTTTTGACTATTGGCTGGGCATCTGTCGTTCAGAAAATTGCACAGTTATACTTTTGAAATCAGTGGTGAACAGTTTCGTGTAAGATCTAACTAATCCTTGTCAGTTGGCAGCTTTGTTTTGCTTTTTACACTATTTTCCTCTGAATTGAGTCCAAGTGACCTGTCACTAATAGCTTAAGTCAACTTAGTAAAAGAAGTGGGACTGTTATTTGCGTGAAGTAAATGTTGGTTTTATGATGTTGCCATGTCTAATGTCTTATGAACAGTAATTCCTTGTGACATGGACTTTGGTATGATACAAAACTGTATTGTATTTTCATTTGAATTTATCATTGGACTTGAGCTGACATCTTGTAATGAAATGTGCAAGTTTCATATGCATATTTGAATGTCTTTCTGTCCAGTGCTAGTACAGTGTAATATACATCACATGTTGTGATATGTAATGTTTGCTGCCCTCTGAAAGACAGAAACTATCCCACTTCATCATTTTTCATATTTTCACCAAATATTAATTGATTTTCAGAATTCTTTTACTGGCACATACTGTGGACAATTAGCAATAAAGTAGTTCTTAGATATCCCACCACACTTTAACTGTGTTGCTACACTACCGTGTGAAACATAAATTTTCCAAAATTACCAAAATTACTATAATACGTATGCAAAAAATCATCTTCTGAAACAATTTTTACTAATTTTCGTACAAAATCAAACTGTGTTTAGCTTTGCATACATTTCTGATGTTTGTAAACAAACGCAGATGATATTGTCGTAATTTAATTTTTAATGCACTGAAGATATGCCGGTGATGTAATGTGCCATTTAGTAGTGGAGACAAGGCTCTGATTAAGAACTTGTTCTGGTTTAAAATACAGTTTTTGGAGAAAACTGGCAGAATTTTTGAAGACAAACTGCAACAAAGAAAGAGCAGGAATGTTATTAACACTGATTTTGGAAACATGCAGCACTGACCAAAAGCACGAGACCGCCAGACTGAAGCATACACGTACTGAAGAAAATGTTATCACTGTGGTTGAAATGGTAGGCTTGCTAAACCACAAAGGCCAGAAACAACATGTCGTTCAATGTGCCAAATATCCAAAGAAACGAATCTAACAAAGGGTAGCATTGTATAGATCATTCACTGCATTTTTGGTCAGAAGTGTATTTTGTTCACAAACGTGCTTGCTGTCTATTATTGTTGGTTTGTTCTTGCATCTATATTTCACAAGGTAGTGTAGTGACACAGTTAACGTCTGGCAGGATATTCAATAATCACTATTGCTAGTAGTCCACCGAATGCATCGGTGAAAAAATTTTAAAAATCTGTTAGTTTTTGGCGAAGATATAAACAATCACAAAGTGGGACGTTTTTTGGGACGCAGTGTAGTTTGCATTTAACTGAAACTGATAGTAAACAGAATTTGAAGGGCTATACAGGCAAAATAAAATCTCTCTCACAGTTTAGCTACTGTTAACTTACTATTATTACTGTCAGTTCCTGTATTATCAGTCTGGTTTTTGTGCAGGCAGGAAGCTCATAAATATTGTTAGAGCTTACATTTCTGTCACTTGTACTGCTATTTTGACGTAGCCCATAGCATACTGTTGAATATTTAATGGTGCACATAGACATGATGTCTTGGTTAGCATTCAGAACATTTCCTGTACTAAGACGTTGCTATAAGCCAGGACTGGAAAATTTGTTTGGTTTGAAAAACCTAGGTTTAGGTTGTTAACAACCCTGAAAACCTCAGATTTCCATATTTAGGTTTCTTTTATTTGTTGTGCAATAGTGCAATTTAATTTACAGGTCATATTCAATTTTTACGCGCGAAAGCAGCTAGACTGCTATAGCGTGTCTTAGCCATTGCAGTTCTGTCTGTCCGTCCATCTGCCCGTCCGTCACACGGGTGACTCGGTCAAAAACGGTGAAAGCTAAGATCACCAAATCTTAACCATCGGCTGCCTGGAAGACTCTAGTTTCAGGAACTGTAAAGCTTTTCCATAAATTCGAAAGGGGTCACCTCGAACGAGGGCGCTAAATGAGAGTGAGTGAGTAGGGTTTAACGTCCCACTCGACACAGTGTAGGTCATTTTGGGGACGGCCTTTTCAGGCAGAATGCACACAAACACAATAATGGAACAATTAATATAAACTTTTACAGTAAACAGAAAGTTTAACCTTTACAGAAACACAAAACACACAAATGAGGTTAACCTAAAATTGAAGAACTTCATTATACGCGTGCATATGTAATGAACATAATGGTAGTTTTAATAATCTTCCCTGTTATCCTCCAGACAGTCATCAATATGATAATACTGTCTATTGGAGGACAGGGGTTGCGCTAAATGAGAAGGTAAGAAAAATTGCGATTTTTAGCCAAAAAGTTGCTGTATCTCAGTAACGGCGCGAGACAGGGCCTAGGTTACTATTAATCACTAATAGGAAGTCGTACACTGGCTCTCGATTGCCACTGAAATCAGTGACCTTGGATGACCCTGAACGCCAAAATAGGGGGTTTTATGGATTTTTTGGCGATTTTGGGCTGCGAGACACATTTCAAGAGCGAATTGCACCGCAATCAGTTGAGATAGACATGGAGAAGCCGCACATGAAATTTTCAGCATTGAACGTAAATTTCAATGGCCTAAGTCTCCATTTTCTAGGTTCAAAGAAACCTGCGCACGAGGGCGTCATAGAGCGGTAGCCCCGTAAAAGTCGTTATTTTACCGTTTTTGGCCTGTCTTTTGTGAAATCAGTTGCAGATATGCCGGGTATGCTGCCTATCACAACAAGCACTAGTGACGAGCTTTTCAGTCGTATCAACATCGATGACCTTGAAAGACCCTGAACTTCCAAAATAAGGGTTTTTTATTGATATTTGCTATCTTTGGCTGCAGCGCAAACTCTAAGAATGAACTGCAACAAAATGGCTGGAGGTAGACTGAAAGTTTGCGAACAGGAACTGCTATAGGCTTTCGCACATCTAGTGAGCATTAGCTCAAATTTCTTGTTTATTTTGATGTCACGTGAGAATGGTGTATTGGATATTCTTCCTGATTGCTGATTTATATTTTTTGTCCAGTGGTGTACACTAAAATTGAAAAACTGAAAATAGGTTTTCCAGGCCTGGTGAAAAGCATTGTTAAAGTATCTGCAGTTACAGTAGGCCTACATGATAAAAGTTAAAAATGCTAATACTGTACAAGTTATAAAATTCAGTACAGCGACTGAATCACACCTCACACGATAGTGTGAGTGTTGTAAGAACGACCTTCAAAGTATATGGGAAAAGGCAAACTTTGACCCTCAGCCGACTCAAAACTCCTGAACCGATCGTCACCAAATTTGAATGGCGTGATTACATCGTGGACGCCTACCACCAAAAAAATTTGGGCTCAATCCGCCCAGGGGTTTTTGCTCCCCATATAGGTGAAATATACACCCCTCCTGTTCGAAATTTACTGCACTTTCTTGGTTCTTGAACTCGCCTACAAGCGAGTCCGTTAGACCAATTTTTACGCTTAATACGTCAAATGACGCGGTTCAGCGCAAGGAAGTGCCTTTTTATTGTTATAAAATAAAAATTTTATTTTTCACTTATTTATTCAAAAAATTCGAAAAAAATTACAATGGCGCCTATGGGGAAAATTTTAAAATTCTGTAAACTGTTATAACTTCGGTTGTGTGCAAGATAGAGTCGTAATTTTTGGTTCTAGGATAGGGTTTTTGGGGACGGCCTAATTAACGGTGACATTTATATTTACCCCCGGTTGACCCCCGTTGCCATGGCAACGAAATTTGGGACAAAATTGGCTATAACTCGGCTTTCGTAAAAGTTTTTTGCACCTATAGGGGGGTTTTTGGCGATGGGCCATCTAATGCTGCCAGTTGCATTTTTCACCGACTGACCCCCGTTGCCATGGCAACGAAATTTGGAACAAAATTGGCTATAACTCGGTTTGTCATGTCAACTAAGTTTGGGACAAAATTGGTTATAGCTCGGCTTGTGTAAGAGATTTCTGCAGAATTTTTGCGCCTATAGGGGGATCATGGGGATGAGCCATCGAATGCTGCCAATCGCATTTTTACCGACCGACCCCCGTTGCCATGGCAACGAAATTTGAGACAAAATTGGCTATAACTCGGTTTGTGTAAGAAATTTTTGCGCCTGTAGAAAGATTTTCGTTGATGGGCAATAGAATGCTGCCATGTCACATTTTCCCCCGACCGACCACCGTTGCCATGACAACGAAATTTGGGACAAAATTGGCTATAATTAGGCTTGTGTAAGAGATATCTGCGAGATTTTTTTGCATCTGTGTTGGAGTTTTCCGAAATGGGCCATCAAATGCTCCTGACTGAATTTTTCCCCGACTGACCCGTTGCCATGGCAACAAAATTTAGGACAAAATGGGCTATACCTCGGCTTGTACAATAAATATCACCAAGATCCTTGCATCTGACAGAGATGCGGGTTGAGAGTATGGCAATTAGATGACGTCAGTCAAAGTGTACCATAGTCAACCCTGATTTCCAGGTATAATGAGCAGCAGCGTAGTAGGAGCAGCAGCAGTAGTAGACACATCCAACGTTCTGTACCCGACCGGAGGTATACTGCTCTGCCTTAAAAGGTAAAAGGTAAAGATACAAATCCTGATAGCGCTTATTTACATGTATCAGGCTCATTCCCCGACTTTTGGCAATAAAACAGCAAATATATATGTAAAAAATCTTACCACTTTACGACTGTGTAAGGACGATGTGATGATATCAGTCCTCTAAAACAGCAAAAAATCATTTGGGTAACCTTAGATGGGGCTATGCATATGGCGTCCTTACAAGCTGACTTTAGTTGGTAATCACTAACATAGTCTAAAGCCTTCTTCATTCGATGTTATTTATCGTATTAGGCCTACTTGCCCAATGTTTACTGATCAGCGTAGCAGCCGAAAATGTTTCTGTTAGGTAACATTCACTGTGCTGTAAGTGCTGTATAGTCACCTGAATCAGTGATAAATGAAAAACAGTTGTCCAGTTAAGTAGATACCAGCCTCCCACCAAGCCATTTGATTCTGTTTATTCTGCTGGTACCAAATTGTCAGGGCTGCAGTTATCAGTGGTCTAACAGGATATCTGTTTGGGTGTTTTGAGTCCCTGTACCTAACTATTGACCGTCATGTCAAAGTCCAAAACCATTTTGTCAGGGGTTGATTATAATTATTTGATCTATGCCTTGCCTGGTACAATATATCGTACAATTTTAGCAGTGTAGCAGCGTACTTTTTTGATCAAGAACTACAATGTATGTGTTACTGTGTGACCACTGATCGACCTCACAATAGATGTGTGACAAGTGCTTGCCATTAGCTGACTCGAGTAATAAAGGAAGAAATCTAGTCAACCTAGGGATATGTCATTGATGGCAGTAAGGGTGTGGCAAAGCACAATTCTGAAAGACGTCAGTTAGTGGTTCTGCAATAGACAGACCAAGATAGCATATGGATGGCTACCTCTGATAAGATTCAGGGTCCCTGCAGGGGTGGTAAATATTGATATGACGTTGACATCAGTGACGTCCGTCAGTAAAGACATGCAGAATTTGTATGAAATTCGAGCAGTTGACAGTTGAATCACCGACTAAAGCTAGTAATTAACTAAACTGACAAAAGCAGAGAGTCCAGCAGTAGATTTGGAAAATATGGTACACTGAGCACTATCTCTCTTAACTGCTCACAGAATTGTCACGTTTCATTCTTGACTGTCTTCGCGAATTGCAATAGTAAATCTACCACCAAAAACTTTATCTGAATTCACGAATCTTTTAATTTTTGTGGATATGCACTGTCATCTGATTGCTGCAAAAATCAAATCGACTTATTAATATTTTGGAGCCACTTCCATGGCCGTAACATTATGCGATAGTTTGCACACGACCCACCAGAATTAACATCATTCTACGTGTATCTTCTAATCTTCAGCCCAACTGTGACTAGTTTCATTCTCAATGACAGGCGCATACTCGTCCTGCGGGTCTTTCGTTTTCACTAGAACCAACACTCATTTCAGTCCGTTTATTTAACTGTAGGCCTATTAGATCATTTATGTATCTTTTTCTGCATTTCTTGTGCTAATCAGTCATTTTCGCTAATTTTCTGCGAAGGTCAACCGCGGTACATTAATTTGGGAAACCGTTATAATTTACTGTTGAAATATATGCTAATATAGTATCGATTTCTCATTATCATGGGAATTTTCAAACTCGATTGATTTCCCACACTGTTGGATTTCCCCACCGTATTGTCTGCGGGTCACGTGACCTCGGTGTTTTCCCATTTTAGCAACAGATTCTGCGGTTTTTCCAATATGGCCGATTAATGTTGGCACTTTCTGCGGTAAGTTTGTCGGCGCAAACTGTCATGTGCTGGCTGTATTATATCGTGATTAAAACTAATGCAGATATTTGTATGTTTTGCGTAGTTATTTGATGCATGTGGTGCATGTAGCGTGGATGGTATTGGTTTCTGTATCATAGACTTGGCTGCACGCTCTTGGGCACTTCGAAAAACCACAGCTTGCATTGCCAGTGAATGTGAAAACGTTCTCAGCTTTTTGGCACCTAGGCCGTTTCATCCATTAAGCCAACGAGACACGCGGTGATGTTTGTGATTTGGCAGCAATAACAACTTTTTGTCCATAAATTTCATGTTTTTTTCATGTGATTGTTGTGCATATTCCTTGAAGCCACAAATGCTGAATGAACTCAGGCATGCACTTTCTACGTAGGCCCTAATCAGCTAACACGATTACAGTTTTTGTTCGACTCCATTGAAATTGAGAACACAAAGCTGAAGTTCAATCTAAGTTTAGAGGAAATCAGTAGGTATTAGATTTGGTGAATGTTGTGTTGTGAGATAGAATGAGCACAGTCAAAGTCAACACTCATGTGCTGAAGTTGTAGTCATAGTGTTATCATTGAAATATTATATGAAAACTGGAAAACTGGATGTGAAATTATTATTCGTGTGATGGCATTGTATGTCTTTGTTGGATTACAGGACTTGTGTTGGATAGCTGTACAGTGGATTGTTGCTACAAAATGCCGCCTCGACGAAGGAGCAAAAAAGCATCACAGAAAGAGAGTGATGAACGGCTGAGTGTTGCGGAGACAATTGCTGGCCTTGCAAACAGCATTGAACAACCTGCATTCTCTTCTGTTGGTGTCACAACTCGTCAGAACTCTTATCAGGTTACAAAGTTGCCTGCCAACTTGTCTGAACTGCCGTCCATGGTTGCTGATGAGGTCGATGGTTCCATCAGTGCTTTGCCTCCGGTGAGTCTGAACAGTTTGCCGTCGTTGCCAGCTTCTGTTGATGACATTGCTGTTCAGGGCCAGAAAGCTGCACCGACTCGTAAGTTAAGATCACGCCGTCGGGTCTCTGTGCAGAACCAGTCGTCGGTCTGTAGTCCCAGTAGTGATAACAGTCAGAGCCATTTATCAAGCACAGTTACAGTACCTGGCACCTCTCACAACGTAACTACTATGCAGACAGGTCATTTGCATGATGCAGACACCGTCAGTGCTGTTTCAGTATCACTGAATACTGATTCAGTGTTCAGTGCAGTGCTGATGGGTTGGAATCCACCAGTCCTTGCCAGTTGCCCTCCTACTCCCAGTCTGGAGTCTGTGACACTCCATGATGTCTGCACACCACTGGCTGCACTGAAAACTGTTGAGCCCACTAACAACTACTCTAGCGTTGAAGTTCTGAAGCTGCCATTTGTTCTAGAGCCTATTTCTGATGGCACGTGGCAGTTGGTGCCAATGTCTGCATCCGCCCCACTTGCAGCTAGTGTACTGCCCAGTTCTGAGTGTGTTATCCAGGCCGTGGCACAGCAGAGTGAACACTTCAGACAGAGTGTTGACTCATTTAGTAGCAATGTGGCCCAAGCTGCCAGTGCTGGTGGCAATACTTTACTAACTGCTGTTGATGGCAGTCAATTTCAGCTTCCTTCTCTGGGTTCACTCAATGCTCTTGGAAACTATTATAATCGTTGTTCGACGAGCACTGTTGTAGCACGTCAGCAGTTTCCTGGTGGCAGTATTGCCACAGCTGTCAGCTGCAATGGTCCTTCTGTTGCAAGTGAAGCTTCATCTCAGTGCAGCAGCAGTGAGGATGTAGTCAGTGGGACGTCATCGACGTCAGTGCTTGGATCACTCTCAGCACTACGTGACTACTACAAGTGTATCAGCAACACACGCGAACAGACATCAACTTCACTCACTGCTACCACTGACGTCTTGACTTTAGCCTCTGCATCTGGGGGAAATAACGACCTCAGCTACACAGAGGCATTGCTGTCAAAGATTTCTGCATCCGTTTGTAATGATCAAATCGTTCAACCAGTTTCTTGCACTGACAGTGTATGTGTATCAGCAGCAAGCCATGTCATCGCTCACACAGTGTTGAGTGAGAAACTCCAATCAGCTTGTACTGAGACGCAGGTGAAGTTATCACTCAGTCGTGTTTTGCCCGCAGTTTCAGTAGATGATGATCATCAGACGTCATTTGACAGTGCAAACAAGCAGCTTGTCGCTGTGTTGGATCAGGACAGACTTACTGCTGCAGCGGACGAAGATAGCAAGCAACATCCATGCGAAGAGCTGCGTCATCTGCCCCTCAAGAAGAGACAGAAAGTTTCCAACAGAACTGGTAATGATTAAAAAATTAATTGTTGTTTATTTTTAAAAATCAGTGGTTAGTTAATCGTTAATTTATATTGGAAACCCTATTGTTATCATTGTCAAAGAAAATATATGTTTTCATTTAGAAAGGTTGTCAGTTGTTTGGCAGAAAGCTACCACTAATGCAGTGAAACACAATAGCTAAGCATTTGTTTTTATCCAGTGTTGTGGACAGACTAGAATGTTTGCGTTCTCTGGAAGCTTTTTGTAAGTAAGTAAGTAATTAAGTAAAATGTGAATTTATATAGTGCATATCATTACATTATCTTTCAATGCGCTCACTGTTAGTAAACATAAATAACTTCATGTTGTGTATTTTATAAAGTTTTAAGTGATGTGTTCTTCATAAAAAATTTGATGATCAAATTTTTTAAATGATTGAAATTTTTATATCATTGATCATTA
>Ga0209671_1003560_pt1 | contig 15040 bp, 10 predicted proteins | sample WorMetHERISLAND2_2_FD_187401 | JGI IMG/M metagenome (GOLD analysis project Ga0209671, IMG submission 187401) | Marine gutless worms symbiont microbial communities from Max Planck institute for Marine Microbiology, Germany - Olavius geniculatus... | ecosystem: Host-associated > Annelida >... | reverse complement strand
GCTATGACGTCAGCATTACATCACAACTAGCAAAGAATATTTAACTAACAGCCATATTTTGTCCATATATTTTGAATTAGCATTTCTTCAGCTACATCGGATAAAAATTTCGTGTAAATTAATCATCATTTGAGTGAATTATGAAAGAAATAAAAAGGGTGCCCGTTTTTGTGAAACACAGTGTATATTCTTACGAGTATGACATAATATTTGTAGTGACTGACCGTCTGTAGCCAGACAGTTATTATGACTGAAACATGCCCGGTATGTGACAACTGGCAAATGTGAAAATAGCAAGCAAGAATGTCGCCCGGGTGCCGACATATTATGCGGCGTCTGCTTGGCAGTGCACACGCAGCACGTACTTGTGTTGAATTCAGTAAATACGACATTAAAAACAAATACACAAAGCGTTAAAAACTCTCGTACAGTGTACTTCCAGTTGCGGTTAGGTGAAAAAATAGCGACGACAAAATATTTTTAATTATTTTTATAATTTTAATGTTTTTGACATTGTGTGCAATACAAATCAACAGTCCATCTCAAAAACAAATAACACACTGAAGAGAGAACTAAAAATGCTCAGCATGAGAACCTATATCAACGTAGATTAGACGCAAACATTTTTTAGTCACCAACTCTTTGAAGGGTTCAATAAAAAAAATACAGGGACGAAGGTTATGGCCTAATATTTAGAGACGACATAACAGCAAATGAAAGGACACACTGGAATTTTTACGCCCTATATAGGCCTAGTATAACACAATTAATGTAGGCCTAATGTGGTTACCTCTGCTGCTGCTGCTGCTGCTGCTGCTGATGATGATGATGATGATGATGACACGCGCTGCTGTTGTATCACTCGTCTGTCTGCGTCTACGTCTCCAAGTCTGCACCACTATGTAGGCCCAAGTCTTTTCCTGCTTTTCACTGGAGGCAAGCACGACCACCACAACTAGGCATAGCAGGTACCCGGTCACGTGACTCATCGAGTACAACTCTGATTGGCTGGCAGTCGTCTGATTGGCAGCAAAAAGTTTGCTTCGTTCACGTCGTCTCATATCTCATCATTTTTCTTTGACTTGAGTGACTACGGGCATAATTAGTCGCGCAGGCAGCACCGGAGCCCCATAACTGCATGGGGAGGAGCAGTGGCGGATTGTAGGGAGGAGGGGTGGGAGAAAATGCATTATTTTTGCATACAATTAAAAAAATCTGGGGATGGGGCTGTGTCTATCCCCTACCCTTTTGCACCCTATTTTGCCGGCCTTTGTCACCAGTTCTCGACATATCGGAAGTGGAATTACATTCCAGTTTTATTATGCGCATGCGTGTTTTGGGCGGAGATGTACATTTAAAGTGTCACGTTGTTAAGACGTGTGTGCTATTTTTGCGAATATTGAATGTCGAATGTGGGATTTAACTTGACGCAAGTCATCGATTACGTTTTCAGCTACCTAGGGCATAGTGTTTACAGCTGTTGCCGCCCATGAATAGGCCGACGGGCATCGATTAATTTCGACGGGTTAATCTTGCCCCGTGACCGGGGCGTGTTCGGATTATGCCTAAGTCAATATTCTTTTTTCTGCGCTTTTTTGAGTTATCAGTCCGGTTCCGTGACTGGGCGTCCATGATGATTAATTCTGTAATTATCTTTTATGGGCGCGATTTAAGTGGACGTCCTGCACCTACCTGAGAGGGTCTGTACGATCAAGCACTTACTGACAGCACATAATATCTTTTTTAAGTTCTATGTGAATCTAGCTTACAGAGCCGGGTGCGCTATGCTAGGCGTGAAGTCAGCGATAGTGCGACGACTTATTCTGACTCTGCTGTTGTTTGTCGAAATGACGACATTTTTCGTCTACTTCAACGCCGATTTTTATCTGCAGGTAATGTTGCCGTTTTATACTTGTCTGGTTCTGGTAATCTTTTGTAGGTAAGCTCTGCCCACTAAGATCAAGACCATAATTATCTGGGAAGGGATAGGTGACTGAGTTAGTGACTTAGTACGCGATCTTAAACTATAGCGATCCATAGCAGATGACAAGTAAGATGGGCCTGTACTATGTAGTCAACAAATTTTTATACCTTGTTTACATGAGGAAGCATACAGTCTTATTTGTAGCTTTCGAGAGCAGAGTTTCGTTAACATAGGCTAGCGTGCATGGAACTGTGTCACTTCTGAGAAAGCGTTTTTTCTCCGTGATTGGAAGTTAAACGCTGGGCTTTGGACGTAGGCGGTACGGTCGGCTTTTTTCTAGCGACAGCTGGGAGTCTTGTTTTTTATTTTAGGCTTTAGAATAGCCAATCAAATGTCTGTACATTGCTGTTGTTGGCCCATTCGTTAACATTTCCGCCAAATACTTTAATGATCAGGGATGTGCACGAGACCTTCTGGGCCGAGACCGAGACGAGACCCGAGACCCATGTCTCCGAGACCGAGACAAGACAGAGACGAGACGTTTAAAATCCGAGACGAGACCGAGACGAGACGTTGCAGCTTCCGAGACGCTGGCCGAGACCTTGAAGTTCCGGGGACTCTCGAGAGTCTCGGGAGCTTCAACGTTTCGCCAAGGCGTTTTCCGTGACGTATGGTGAAACACATTGACGTTGAAAAAAAATTATACGGATTAATTAACTCGCGCCATGGTAAGCGCTTAGAACCTAATAGGTAGGCCCTACGTAAATATTTCCCGGCGGAATTTGGTGCAACAGACACATGGATAATAGCGTATAAATGCGTGCCTTTCCAGAGTTCCCTGTCAAAATCTGGACTGACAAACCCGGAACATTCAAACTAGCCCACTACACGAACTTTAACCATAAACCTAAACCTAACCCTATCTTTATCACTAATCCATAATCTTTAACCCTAATCCCTAACTCTGTCGCTAACCTTATTTCCCAAACCTAAGCCTATATCACTGTTTTCAGGTTGTGTCGGTCCAGGTGTTGACGGGTCACCCCTTTTTAAAATAGCCTTTTGCATGTTTCTGCTGCACAGGAGCGTCTATACAGGACCACTCTTGGATACAGCTCCGGCAATCAGTCAACACTGTTTCATCACAGTCGCAGTCAAACCGTTATGAAGGACAAACCGAATAAACAGGCGCTACACTTGAGCAGTGAATCCATTGTGCGTCACATGGTGCTACCAAAGTATATTATAGGCATGCTATTTGTTTTTACGTGTTTTTAAAATTGCTTATCTATTTTCTTTAGTTTCTTGTACACATTATCTGAAATTTTTATCTGTGTATCTTACTACCACGCAGCGACGTTGTGAGTCAAGAAAGTCCTGGGGACAGGAAGTGAAAGTTGCAATTTTCCGACAGACTAATGCAAATTTTCAACGCAGAACGCAGGAAATTGTGAAGCTCAAAGATTCAGTTTTGCTCGTAATTTCTCTCAAAATGAGGATTTAAGCCTACAACTTAAAAGTTTGTATTTTGAACGAAAATTGTCGGACAAGAAAAACATTTTCCGACAAGGCAAAATTTACGAAAAGGAAATTGCCTCCTTTTTCTGAGGGTCATGCCACGACGCATAAATAGTCAATAAATAAGAAGAGTTTTCAGGACAAGAGTCTACATAGAAATTCAGTCATTTATAACTTTAGCAAATTCACGTAAATTTTCGTTATTTTAATCACTAGTCATTTTGATACTTACATTTAGTATCAGGACGTTTAGCCCCTTTGACGTTTTGCTTCCCCAGGACGTTTCTCTCCTGGCCCGGTCGTTTCGCCCCAAAAACGTTTCTCTTCCGGACGTTTCGCCCCTTGACTAGACGTTTCGCCGACTAAAAATCGGGAATTTTGGGGCAAACGAACGAACGGCGAGAACGGACGGACTTGAAGACGACGGCCGGGACGCCCTCTTTGCCGTCGTCTTTTCCGTCTGTCCGTCTTCGGCGTCCGTCAGGACTGTCGTGGCTACGGACTATGGAGATTCCCCGTAGACCGTATGCGTATAGAATGCGTATAGGATTAAAATCCAATTTTCACTCCCGCTAACAGCTCGAACGTCCATTCTTCCCCCCGTCGCCATTAAGTAGTCCTCAGCGTCCGTCAATCGTCTTTGCCGTTCATTCGTCTTGCCCCAGCCCCTAAGTTCGTTTTCTCCACCCATCTTCGTCCATTATCTTTCTCATCGTCTTCTCCGTCCGTCCATTTTCGCTGTCGTCTGCAGGGCGTTGTTGCGCAGCAGCCGTTAGTGAGTTAGTTATCACTATAGAAATAAGTGGCATTGGTAATTAGGTGAGATGAACTAAACCAGTTTGTCTAAAACATGTACCTGAGGGTGTCTGCACCCTGTTGCTAGAAAAATGGGAAGGATAGCGGCTTTGGACGTCCATTTAATAATGGACATTTGGCATGTGTGTAGCCGACAAAGACGTCGGAGGTGTATAACGAGTCGATGACAATCGAAAAGTTTCGATATCGTACAGACTCGGCAGGCGCCAATGGAACCCACGGTCTAGTTGCCGAGCTGTCTCTCTACCGGGATTCGGGCGAGCTATCCCGGCTTGGCTTTCCCGTGCGCAGCTTCACCATTAAACGACGTGACACTGAAAGTCTACGGCGTCCGTCGGATGAGTTGGTGTTTGTGACTGCAGCCAGTGAGAACTTCGTCACGCCGGTCTTCACCGCTATCGCACTCGTACAGAAGTACTTCCCCGCGTCGCCTATTTATTTCTACGATCTCAGTGACGTCGACCTTGGCAACGGCCAACAGGTATCCGATTTTTACCATAGTAGATTTGCGATATTGAGCAAAACATCAACTCTTTTATCCAGCTATTGCTGTTGCGAACTTTTCAATCGCACTGCCGCTAAAGCTGCGGATAAGTAAGTTCGACTGCGACAAAAACGAAAAAAAAAAACAACAAAATCACAAATAAAAAATAACGCCCAGTTTTGTAAGTTGGTTAATTATTTACTGTGGATATTTTGGGGTGGTGAGTTTGAGGATTTATACGACATGCGATATGATAAATAATTGGAAAATTGTACTCGATTGTGTGGCCTGTACGTTCGTTTGTTTGGTCACGTTTTTGGACCCTTGGAGGTAACAACACGTTGTACCACTGCAGACACAGTGCTAGTACGAGCGTCGTCGTTGAATAATACATAACTGCACATTAGTCTACATATTTGTAACTATCTGCAGTGGCTTCTATCTTAATACCGAGTGGGTGCAGCTTGCGCCAAGTGACAAATAGGGAGGAGTTTTGTTAAGGTTGTAGATCAAAACCTCCCCTTACTTTTTTCTTTTTTCCGTATTTTTTAATCTACACTCTTAACAAAACTTTTTCCTAGAAAGCAAAAAAGCTTAAAATGGAAGGAAAAACTTTAGTCAAAAATTGGGGAAACCTGAGGCTAAAACTGAGGAAAATTGCTCTTAATTTCGATTCCAAATTTGGGGGGATAGAAGCCACTGTGTATTTGCATCGCAGTATCAGCAGCATAAAGGCTATGAATAGGAAAAAATAATCTTTTCGTCATTTTTAGCCGACCGGACTTAAATAACGGTCGAAGTTATGATACGGTTGTCGTCTGTCTGTCGTTTGTCACTGATGTATTGTGGCTATAAAACGGTGCAAGATAGGGCCTAGGTTGCTATTGATCATTAATAGAAAGTCGTATATTGGCTTTCAAATGACATGAAAATCACTGACCATAGATTACCTTGACGGATCATAACGCACTATGGTATGTCAATTGTGCGGCATTGTGGTTATGGTGCCATAGGATAGGGCGCTGACAACTTTCTATAGGCTGTCAATAGTAACGATATCTCCATCTGCAACGGGTTTGGCCGCACTTTTTGAAAAGTTTTAAGGTATAAGTGGCCGTAGCTCGGAAACGGTGAAAAATGAAGTCAAGGTTACTGTTAATCACTAATAAGAAGTGGCATACGCCCTTTCAGATTACAGGAAAATTATGGAGCTTAGATGATTGTAAAGGTCAATATGCATTATTGTGGCTAAACGGTGCGAGATAGAGCCAACGTTGCTATTGATCACTAATAGGAAATCGCATACTCTCTTTCAGATGAAATGAAAATCATCGACCTTGAATGACATAAAGGTCACTGACAAACAGTACGGTCAGCTATCTTAGCGACAGCTGGGCTTCTTGTTTGTTTTAGCTTCGTAGGTTCTGTAACGTTCGTTATCGTAAGTTCGACTTCTCGAGCTACCCGAAACACGTGCAAGAACTGCGCATCTACGCGTTCAAGCCTATTATCATACACGTACGTAACATACGATTAGACCTACATAGGGTAGTCTTCATGTTATGATTTGAACATTTCCGTATTTGTGGAAGAACATCATTGTTTAGAATAAGGTTTAAGTCTATGCTTTTGTCACAACAAGTTTCTGCTCGATAAAAAATATGTCACTTGACTGCGCCGTGTCCCAAAACATTCTGAACATTTTTGATTGTAAATTAAAAACCAATAAACAGATTTTGACAATTTTTGGTAAGAACATTACTGACACAAATTGACAACAAACGAAAAGTTAAGTTTTTTTACTTCACTCAATTTTTGCTTTTGCACTATCTATGGAAAGCCGATCAAGCGAAATATGCGCTGAAATCAACAGGAAACCTGAAAAACATCCCCCACATTGTCGATCGTAACTTAAAGAAAGATTAGCAGATTTTATTAATTTTTAGCAAAAATATTTTTGACACAACTGGCTACTAAATAATTGTTTAAGTTTCTATTTCATTTAGCTGGTGCTTTTGCACTACCTGGGGAAATCAGACCAAGTATAATGCGTGTTGAAATAAAAAGAAAAACGTCAATAAATTCCATCTGTCCAGACCATCTGTCCAGCCAGTCTATTACAAGAATTGTACCAGATTAAGTTTAAAATTGTTTGTGAATTCAAGAAGCGACTAGTAAAGTTTGTATTGGTATGAAGCAGAACATCATTAATACTGCTGTCAATAAATGAAGAAAGCGTCTCCATGCCTGTGTTCCCATAACGGGCCGATATTTCGAGCAGTTTTTACTGTAGGCAGTTGGAAAATGGACAACTGGATGAAATGTCAGCCAAAGTGTCAGAAATGCGAACAAAATGTGTTTTATGCGTTATGTTAATTACGTAATTATACCGCATTGGATAAAAAAGTAATATTTTGTTGGTTTTGTATTTCCCAGGTAGTGCAGAAACAGACGTTAGATAAGGTGGAAATTAGACGGTCGTTTGATGGCCAGTTGTCTCAGGAATATTCGTACCAAAAATTATTACAATCTGTTAATCCTTCTTTAAGTTACAATATAAAATGTTTGAGATGTTTTCGGGACACGTGTATAGTCGAAAATTTTACGTTGACAATTTAACGCGCGACAGCATGTAATGCTTCACGCGTCTTCGCTATCGTCTAAGCGTCCGCAGGCCCGTCGAGACGGTGGGGTAGGGGGTAAGCTACTCCGGGCCCCGCGACGTTTGGGGAGCCCCGCCGTCGGCCAGAAATATAAAGTACGCCAGAATGTACCATTTTGAAAAAAAAATTAAAATTTTCTCCTTGGAGGAGCCCCGTGAAATTGTTTGGGGGCCCCGCGAAAATGTTTCACCGTGGCCCCGCTGTGGCTTTCGACGGGCCTGAGCGTCCGTCCGTCTGTCTGTCTGTCTGTCACACCCTGCAGCTCTATCAAAACGGTGCAAGCTAGGATCACGAAATCTTCACTCTGGGCTGCCACAAAAACTGTAGTTTTCCTTGACAATATTTCGTGTCGCTGGGTGTCTAACTGATACCACTTAAATGACTTATAAATAAGTCTGTAACAAAGTGATTAGGCTATTAAAGATCTAATCATACGTCATTGCTACACGATTGCCTTTTAAAGCGAAACGTTTGAGATATATGTAAGATCTTCAATGAACAGTTTATTGCACATTTATTGTGAATTGTGGAGCAAATATAACTTCCAAAATAAATCGTAGCTTTTGAGTTACGGTGGCTTACAGTTTTGAGACCACTGACCAGGTGAATTATGTAGGAACTGCTGCATGTTCACGAGACGATTTTCTGGGTGGACTCTTCAATACGAATGCTGAAATCCGACCTCAGTCAGGTCTACGAACAGGCTTCGACCACTGGACGTGGAATAGTGATGTTCGACGTTACCGGACACAATATATTCATGGCTACGCATCCAGACATGTATCGGTATTTGCCCATCACTAAAGAGTCGGCGATTAACGTCGACATGCACGGCGCCGGTGATATTTTCATCCGTCGTTCCAAACAGGTTTGATGACAACTTTTTGATTTATTTTAAAAATATATGATTTTCTGTGTTTATTCACAGACATGCTGCTTATCATAACAAGCAGTGGTGACGATCGAGCCTTTTAGCGATATTAAGATCGATGACTTTAAATGACCTTGAACCCCCGAAATGGAGATTTTAGTGTTTTTTGCGATTTTCGGCTGCAAGGTACACAGCAATAGTAAATTGCGACAAAATAGCTGGCGTTAGACAAGACAAGCTGCGAACAAGAACTGCTAAGGCTGTCGCGCGTCTCATGAGCTTTGCTCAAATTACTTGTCAACTGTTACTGTGTGTTTACTGAGAAGAACAGTTTTGGAACTTATTGAACGACCCTCGTAAACTATAAATTTATATTATCGATGCAAATATTCGAGGGTCGTACTAAGTTGAAGTTGTAGCTGTGCATACTGGCGCTATATAAATATGATTATTACTATTACTATATTGACCTTCAGTGGCGAGTTCGATCGTTGCGCGGTTCGGTGTGCGCAGCGTGTCATCGAGACATCGACGAGGCGTGGACGACTGCGCGCGTATTAGAGAACTGTTGGCCAACACTTCGAAAACTTGATTTTACATTTTTACATTGTGCAATCGCGGTCTGTCAGTTGTTTTATTGAAGAAACCTTTGACTTGATTTGATACGTGTGTTACAGCTATACGAGAATGTATTCAAGTGGTGGTTCTTGTGTGCGTTGGAGCGTGGCTGCATAGCTCCACCTGACGCAGACCTAGGCTGCAGTTTCCACGGTTCGCGTCAGTACGGCCACTGTCATCGCTACGACCAGTCGGCTCTCAACATTCTGCTGGCAAACTGGTTCCACGACGACCACGTCGCCTACATGTTTTACTCCGCGCTGCGGGGCGGACCCGTGCTGACCGTCAGACGCTACGTCGGCGGCCAGGAACAGCCGGTCGTGTGTGATAATAGCACCATCAACGACGCTGCTGCGAATTAAAGCGCATCAAGTTCCGCTCCGCTATACTTCAATTTGTCGTCGACAACAAGCACGACGAGACGTGCTTTCGATTTCAAGAGAATTTGCCCAGCGGCATAGCAAGACTGTCAGAGGCCCTGGTTTAACAGTAAGTTTCGATATCCGAAGAGATAGAAGTAAACCTAGTGGTAAGGTTTGGGGCGCGCGCCCCGCTAAATATGGAACCTGGTTACAGCCACCTAAAGTTTTAATGCTTTTCGTGTTCTCAGATGGCCTTTCCTGCTGTGAAAAATCGCATGTGCACTGCATCATCATCATCATCATCATCATCATCATCATCATCATTATCGTCATATTCGTTTATTAAGCAGTAGTTGGCAGCACAATCGATTGAAAGTCTGTCTGGTTGCATGGTATTAAGCCTTAAGGTAAGGCGAATTCACCTGTGTCGGGTGGCAGGTGACATTGCGTGATTCCATACAGCAGGTGATGCCCCACAACTCACAGACGGTTTATTATTAAGCGCTAGATACAACTTTTCATCGTTTTAACCTTAACGAACAGTAGGCCTATCATTAACAATACATTAGCAGCAGCGGCAGCAACAGAAGGCACGTGACACTAACCACAAATATTTACATATCGTAGTAGACACTGCATCTAATGTGCGAAATATATTACACATTTCATTCATTACGCTACCACTCGTTACGCACTAAACGTTCTATAGAAGACTACGACTGAGTTTAACACCATGAAATTAACAGAAATATGCAGAATAAAATAAGAAAATCAACGAAAATCATCGTGGATAGAGATTTCTTTTACAGTGAGTTCATAGATGAGTGTTATTTTAAAATGGAATCGACACCACTGACTCAAGCGGGTTTCAAACATTTCCACAATGAAATAATAAAATACAACTGGAATGAACAAAGCTACAGAATAAGGCCTGAAAAATTCTTGTGCTTCCGTTTGCAGGCTGGCGAAAAACTAGAGATGGGGAAATAATAAATCATTTTTATTTTGTGACATTCCATGTAGTAAGCCACTGACGCACTGAACTGTGCCCATGAGAACCAGCGTAAAAATACTGCAGCACAACAGACAAGATGCAAAAAGTTTTTTGTTTCAGTATAACTCTGAACTGTATCGATATTTTTAAGGGGTTGAACAAAAATTTTTGGCACGGCTTCTAACAAACAGACGGCAATGGAAGCACATTAACTTCTTTACACCTAATTATACAGACTAAATAGATGTTATCAAAATAGCCTTATTAGTAATATATTATTGTATTAACAATAACAATGACAACAGCATATGGCTGTGCAGATTGCTTGATTCGTACGAGTACTCACTAGTATCTGAACGAGTACCCATCACTAAGCAATCACCAGTTCATTATTCATTAGCAAAATAAATGCAAAATATAAACAAGAAATATTTTAGATTGTGACCAATCTAATGTACTCCTCGTGCGCATTATTTTCTCCTGTACTCTTTTAACTGCTTTTTAGTTTCTTTTTTTCACACTGCATATGACGTCATCGGTCACGTAACGTAGCGCGCGAAGAGTAAAAACATAGTAACATTTCATACTAGAAATAATTGCATCTGTCATCATCGATCACATGTACAAGATGTCATAATAAATTACTTTCTCTAAATATGAAAAAAATTCTGAATTTGTGTCAGTGATAGATAATAATCATTTCAGTAACTATAGAAAACGCTCGTGAGAGTGCATATCTTCGTCAAGTAAATTTTTACAAAACAGTGATTAAAACGCACTTTGGAAATTTGTCAATTAAAATAATTAATTAAAAAATCTTTCTTTAACGGGTTACAGCATGAAATATTCCACCAAAATCAGTTAATAGCTGCTTGATTAATATTGTGTGCATAGATTGAAAATTCGTCGCATACTATTTTAAAATTCGCACAAACCAGGTTTTAAAAAAATTCGTTAAAATTCTTTTTCACATCTCTAGTAACAAAAACTTTTGTTAATTCGTCAAAAATTGTAAACTGTATTATTTCAGGTTTAGTAAAATAAGAATTCTCAATCTATGATTGTGTGAACATACAAAAAAAACAAACACCTAGACAGAAACACAAAAATGCTCAAAAATGCTGACCTGAAACTCATCCCTGGTTGACACAAGCATCCTTTATGAACGTTATCTGCAGGCCTATACAGCAATAGTCAGTGCACTGCTGTTCTTCTGACTTATGAAATAATAACATACATCTACAAACAGGCAACTCTGCATGGTACAACACGATAGAATACAGCACACTTTTTGCACCGGAAAACTGGTACGCTAGCTGCCAGTTTAATCTAGCCCATGCGCAGAAAAAAATAACTCAGAATTTAACATCTAAATTACCGCCACATGCAGCTATGTCTAATAAGCCTAATAACAAATCCAAAGTAATCTGGTAAAAGACTAAATTACTCTCATCGGTTCACAATAAATGACACAATGTCCCTCACTTCTATTCGCCAGGTGGCAACACATTTTGCAATTGCACATTTTGGTCCGGGGATTTGACTGCCCAAATGTCCCCGCCCACACCGCCCACACACTGTGTAACTGAACCCCACAAGTACACACAAGTATACAAGTATAAGCAGGGCGCACAAATGTGATACGTAGAAAAACAGACAGACAGATGACAGACCATGCTACACAAAAACGTGAAGCTATAGGCGGAATGGCTCCAGCACAAATGTAATATGGCCAAAACGGAATTAACAACATAGAAAGCGAGCGGAATGCTTTCCTATTAGGTGGTCAGCTGGCGGTGTGCGGACTAGCACATGAACAAGTGAAATAATACTTAGAGCAAGGCAACAATGACAGACCAGCACATCTACTGTCACTCACAGTGATTCATCAGTGGCGTAGCCAATGAGAGGTGACCGCTCCTCCAACTTCAGTTGTGGGTGCAAATTTGTCCAGTGAAACTAACGACATTTATACCCAATGTATGCTTTTTCAAGGCTTTTTATGCCCAAAATGCACTTGCAGTCCACAGACCCCTGGAAAAGCTTCTAGCGCTCCCCAAACCCTTAGCCCATGAAAAACACCAAGATAACCACCCTCTCCTCCTTCAGCCTCAATTTCTGTCTCCCCTCCCAACTCCAATTTCTGGCTACACCTACGACATGTGGCTCATCATAATATACAAAAAAAGCTCAATAGCCTATGTATATTATATATGTATATGTATATTAACACTGTGTTAAGAAAAAACACCCCCTCGTTTTTACACTATTTACATTATTTACAAACGTGTAATAAAAATGTGACTATCAGATTACATCCCCGGCAGCAATAAGTATTTAACTTATCTGCCAATGGAATGCCTGATGCATCATGAACATTCTCAAAAATTTCACATAAATATAAATATTTTTCAGGGAGCCGCAAAGAAAATCAGAGCACGTGTTTTTTTTAATCCGAAGACAGTGTAATCACTGAGATGAAGGCACTACCAGTAAGGCACGAAAATGGAATGGATAACAACCGACATTTAGTCTAATTAAAAAAGTGAGACCTATTTCTGTGACACAGCAGCAAAATAACACTTAATTTCTAAGCAAAAAAAAACACAAAAATTAGATGTTCGTTTCTGCTTGAGAAGAAAAACATGCTAGTTTTTCATATCAAGCAGATTACTGGAAGCTCGTTGAAAACAGCGAGCAAGTTAAAACGCAAAGATTTCGTAAATACAAAACAAATTACAAAGACACACAAACACACACACACCCATGTGCAGATGGTGTATGTATCAGTGATATCAGTACTTGGCCTTAGCACTAAGGCCAAATTTTGAGGCCTTGCCTTGCAGCAGGCAGGCCCTAACTAAAAAGTCAAGGCCAAAATCTTGCCGGACTGGCCCGTAGTAGACTTACAAAATTCACCTTTTACTTTGTCAGATAAATATTTCAAGACCCAGGTTATTTACTTACTTACAATGGGCACCCGTTCCCCAAAAAATTGTGTATGGCAAGTCCGTTCAAAAAAAGAGATGACAATTCTGTCAATGTAAATACATGTACGTCAATGATGTCACCATGCATGCTGTAATTCTCACAGCAGTTTTGGTCAGTTGATTCTCAGAAAAACCACTAAAACTGTTGCCACCAGATGGCAGATTTTAAGACTAAAATGCACCAAATTTGATTACTTTTATCTTCACTTCAGCGTTTACAGCCATTGTGGGATGGCCCTGGCCTTGTCAATATCACTGACACTACATATAAAACATTCGTAATTATATCTATCTACACTTATCTATCTGCATTGCCTATGTGTCAGCACGGCTCACGTTCCGCCCGTTCGGAGAAAGCATGCACTATACTGATCAGCGTCGTAATGGTGCCGATGAAGAAACCAAGAATACCAAACAACATGATTAGAACGTCTTTGCCGATGCGCCAATGGTAGCGGCCGTAGCGAGCCGGTTCGTGCCAGTAAGTAACGATTTCCAGCAAGGGCGGAAAGATAAGAGCAATGGCAGAGCTGGATAAAGCACCAACGAGAGATATCATCAAATCTAGATGAGGAATTGTAGCTGCCAGCAGAACTAAACACACACAAATACAAATCAGGAAGTTGAAACACCCACAGATAAAGCAAAGTAAACGTAAAATGTAAAGTCCTTCCCGAGCCTTACGGCCCATAGGGCAGCGCTGATCTCCGTTTCCGAAGGCCCTCAGCCAGACACCAGTATTTACACTGTGAGACCACAGACACAGGGCCAGTGTATCGCGCGGTGTGCCTGTTTACGTCCCAGCGGTGAAGCCCTTCACTGGTACCAAATTATACTGCTTGGTGACAGAGGCACATGTGTGTGAACAACTTGCCTAAGGTCGTTACCCGGCAGTGTCCTGGTGCCGAGTCAAACCTGCGCCACTGAGTTACCTCAGGATTACAAGTCTGACACATTACCGTTAGACTACCGTACCCAGAGACACCCCCTCCCAAAAAATAGCCCAGTGGGTTATATTGGATCAACTCATCAAAAGACACCCAAAACCAACAGCAACCTGTTCTACTTATAATGAAAAACTATTCATCGTGTCAACCCTAAGCGGCACAAAAAAAACAGAAGTTGGGTGTCTCATGACCCATAAACTCAACCATCTCGTGATCTCTGTATGCCAGTGCATTGTCTTACTAGAATGCGTAGAAGTAAAACTATCCCCACAGGTGTGTGAACACGATCGTTTTGGGTGTTTCTTATGGCTGCAACTGTAAAACTACAATAGTTTACGATCATCAAACCAAATGAAGTTTACTATCGAAATAAGGTGGCATTGCAGCAACAGACAGCACTCGTTGAGTCAGGCAAGCTTGTAGTTACTACACATTTCATGACGTCAGCGTTACGTCACGACTGGCAAAAGTATTGACATAACAGCCAAATTTTGTTACAATATTCAACTGTCCCATTGCTATAGCATAGCAAGGGACAGATTATAAAATCATTTGCGTCTGTCTGTCATTCTGTCAGTCTGTCTGTAAACACTCGGCCGCAATTTTGATGCGATTCTGATGAAATTTTGCACAGTGATTCGGGGCCTGAAAAGTAAGATTGAGTTTGTTTGGGATAAAAATCTGACAACTCCTTCCCCTATTTTACCCCAATTTTAAAAAAAATCTGCATTACTGCCTATGGAGACTTTAAAGCGGTATAACTCAGTCCCCGTAAAAGATAATTGTGCGCTGTGTTTACCTACCCCTTATTTTTGGGGTCGGGCAATCTAACGGTGTTATTTAAATTTACCCC
>Ga0209671_1003558_pt1 | contig 15043 bp, 12 predicted proteins | sample WorMetHERISLAND2_2_FD_187401 | JGI IMG/M metagenome (GOLD analysis project Ga0209671, IMG submission 187401) | Marine gutless worms symbiont microbial communities from Max Planck institute for Marine Microbiology, Germany - Olavius geniculatus... | ecosystem: Host-associated > Annelida >... | reverse complement strand
ATATAAATGTACAAAACATCAGTTTATACACTTGTTAATGGCAACATTTAAGGACTTGCACATCGAAAACAGCAAAAATTACAAAAGGTGATATTATTCAGCAGCACATCGACACACAGTCAGTGTGATGCGGGCGATATCAACTTTTGTAATTTTTGCTGTTTTCGATGTGCAAGTCCTTAAATGTTGCCGTTAACAAGTGTATAAATTGATGTTTTGTACATTTATATAATATATATGTAGATTTTATCTTAGCCTTTAAGCATATTGTCAACCACTGGTCATTGGTAAGTAGTTATTATATGATTGATTAATTGTTTAATTGCTAATTATTAACTAGGCCTACTACTGCTGACAAAAAGTAGCTAGATCTAAAACTACTGTTGAACCACTTCAAAAGATAAGTACATTTATTCACCTAGCTACCCGTATAATTAATTTCCTTAAATATCATGAAGATAATTAACTAGTGCAAATCAGTAACATAAACAGAAATGTGAATTGGAAGAGGCTCGCCTCTCTTTCAAACCTTTCCCTTCACCTTTAGGTGAAGGGAAAGGTTTATTAGGCCCTATTAGGCTCTTTACCCCTATATTAGGCCTACCTGTACCCTTTTCTCCCTCTTACTCTTCCCTCTCTGCTCTTCTAAGTAGGACCCCTAAATTCCAGCTTCGAGGTTTGAGGAGATGATGTGAGCTCCCCTAGCAGGGTCTGGGGCAGAGCCCCAGTTGAAATCAAATTAGATGCATTACAGGCTTGAAATATGCGATCCAGTGGCAACAATTTTAATTATTTTCCCAAGTCCCTAATATCTAGCCTATTTTTGACTAAAAATGTACATTTTGGCCCACGCCCCTATTGTTTACGCCACCAGTACAAATTTGACACAGTTATGGTCAAGATGGAAACGACTTCAAATGTATCTTTTTCCCCTAAAAATTGGAAACAGCTACAACAGTCATTCAGACATTTACAATATATTACGATATATTAGGCCTACTCCGAAAAAACACTGAAACATAAGCAGTCACATAAATGGCATAAATGGAACATTGTCTAAACGTTTTCATTATTGAAAAATATCAGTAAAATGCCTGAATTACACCTACAAGTTACCAAGCAGTTGTAGTTAATCAGAAATTTTTTCATGACAAATGCGAGGCCCTGTTTTTGTGGGGGCGCTGAGAGCTGCCCATGTTGCCCATCCGGCGGCCCTGCTCCTATTTTTTCCAGACACTTTTCAGAAACAGATACAGATTGTTGCAGACTCGCTTCCATCGCTGGCAACCTAAAGTAACATTTTACGAATTTCTGGAAAAAAATTTCAATGCTGACCTCAACACCAGTCACTATTTGTATAATTCAACAGCACATGGATATGATGGTGAGTGATATCACCTTTTTATGATTTTTACACGCGAAAGCAGCTACTGCTTTCAGCGCGTCTTAGCCATCGCAATTCTGTCCGTCCGTCCGTCTGTCTGTCTGTCCGTCTGTCTGTCACACGGGTGGATCAGCCAAAAACGGCCCAAGCTAGGATCTCCAAGTCTTCACCATCGGCTGCCTGGAAGACTTTAGTTTCAGGAACCGTAAAGCTTTTTCATAAATTCGAAGGGGGTCACCCCGAACGAGGGCGCTAAATGAGAGGGGGCAGGCAAAATTTGCGATTTTTGGCCTATAACTTGATGTATCTCAGTAACGGTGCGAGATAAGATCTAGGTTACTATTAATCACTAATAGGAAATCGTACACTGGCTATCGACTGGCGCCGAATTCAATGACCTTGGATGACCTTGAACGCCAAAAATAGAGGGTTTTATGGATTTTTTGGCCACTTTCGCCTGTGAGAGTTTATATCATTCACAAGGTGGCGCCACGCCGCTGACGCCACACGCGCCTATGGCCGAAGTGTACTATGGTCCCGATGGGCCGAGTTCAAATGATATGCGATTTTCGAAACTATAACTGCTGAACTGGAAATGCTATAGGCTTTCGCGCGTCTCGTGAGCTTTGCTCAAATTTCTTGTTGCTGTTTTCGATGCATCAGTCATTGCATGTCGCCGTTAGCAAGTGTAAAAACTGATGTTTTGTACATTTATTCAATTATCGTTTCAACCTGTGAGTCGATGCAAAGCCAGCAACATCACCTCTCCAGTGAGTGGATGTCTGAAGTATCCAGTGTTCATATCAATGAGTCCTCGCTCTGCGGCTTCATACAGTGACAGTGTCGTCAACGCTTCCTCATCGTCTGCCGCCGTCAAGTTCTCTGGCTGACCTAAGTCTCGTTTCATTGTCGTCCTGTCAGACAAAAACGCCGTTTATTTTATTTCATTATATCTCATTTCATTTGCCTTGTCTTGTCCATTTTGACTGTATTGTCTTGTCTTGTTTTGTTCATTTTGATTTATTTTCTTTATTTTATTTTATCAGTGCGCCCGGAAGCAATAGCTTTCGGAGCGCAATTATATTTTGCCGAAGATGTTTACTTTTTATTTCGCCATAGTGTCTCCGAGCTCCGTCGGCCGATCGCCGCAAAATTTTCATTTTGCACGATGATCAGTAATAAGCCGAATTTTATAACACAAGTCAAAAATTTTGCGGAGCCCTCATCACCAAAAAATAGGGGCCAAAAACATGCAAAATTTGGTTCGATTTCACATGACTTCAAAATTCGACGGCGAATATCTCCGGAACGGATATGTATATTCCAAATCGGACAAGTATCTTATCGCCCGCGATTCTTCCCGCGTTCGGCAAAAAAAGTCCGATGAACTTTGGTCCAGTAACCACGGAAAGCTAAAGGTCAAATCATATCCACCCAAAATTCGGAAGACCATATTTCGGCCCCTATTGGGTGCTGTGCCCCAAATTTTTTACACGCGCTAGAGAATGACCAACTCTTGCTAACGCACCTCCCACTGCGGACTAAGGTCCCTCTTACATTTTTTTCAAGGGGGGGACAAAATTGGTTTTAAATGTAGCACCATTAACCGTGAGAACTTTTGAACCAAGGGGTGTAGTCTCATGAAACTTTGCCACGAGACAAGCTGCTAAGTAGGGATGATAACGCAGGTACAACTTTTTTAGGAGGGGAGGAGCAACGCCCCCTTAAAATTTAGGAGGGCAAAAAACGTTCAAAAATCGGTGTGATTCACGACAACTTTCGACTTTGACCGCAAATATCTCTAGAACGAATACAGCTATCAACAAGTGGTAAACGCCATTATCATCTACTATCCTTCCCGCGTTGAAGAAAAAAAATTTGGCGAACTTCGGTCCACTAACACCAGAGATTACGCTGCTGTTACTTACCCAGCCTGAGTTGACAATGCGCATTCTGCGTATGCTAATGCATTTGACTTCGGGGCATGTGACTTTGCTAACAGCGGAATTTCAGCCGCCTAAATTTTTCCACCAATCGGACTTACGGCGCTGGGTGAACTCACCTTGAGCTTTGCCCCAAATTTCTAGTTTTATTTTATTTCATTTTATTGGAATTGTCCAGAACGGTTCATCCTCCACAAAGTCGAAACGAGACATGGTGCTCACAACAGTAGACCTATTCGTGTGACGGAGAGAGAAGAGGGGGTATAGGGAGAGAAAGAGAAACAGTTTATTATGTATACATTAATAATCTTTATTTCACCAACCAAACATTGGTAAACAAAAAGTTAAAACAAAAACAACAATATAGAGTTAGGCTCAGAGAACTGTCATGTTGAGCAACTATTTATAGAGACAGTAATATCAAACAGGGAAAAAAACCTGAAAAATCTCAAATCGCCTTGGCTCTGGCTGTGAATTTGTTTACTTGTATTGGATTTGAACGAAAAATAACTTTGACAAGCCTTTATGATTTCCATATTATTTGTATTAAAAAGGATCAAAAAGAAGCGATTAATGACAAAATCAAGTGATGCAATCTGATGCGATCTGAAATAAAAGATGATCTTCCACTGATGCAATGGTGTTAACAAGGTCAAAGCACTACGATAGACGAGAGGCCGAGAACAAAGTCTTAAAGCTTCTTTCACCGTACTTGCGCTTTTCAAAAGATGAAAATAAAGTTCCGGTGACTAGTGTGAATATGTATATAACAAACGAAATTAAATAAAAATTACCTATAATTGCTTAAAATTAATTAAAAATGTAAAATTACTGACTGAACCATTAAATTGACCATCGCCAAAAACCATACCACAGGACCAAAAATTATGACACTTATCTTTAATTATACACAGCGAAAGTTATGAACGTTTAAAGAATTGTTCAATTTTCCCCATAGGCGCCATTGTAATTAGTTTCCATTTTTTCTGACAAATACGTTAGATATTAAATTTTAATTTTCTAACCCCAAAAAAGGCACACCCTTGCCTGACACCGCATCGTTTGAACCATTGCGTGCAAAAATCTGCTGAGGGGTCTGACCTGTAGGTGCGTGGAAGAAAAAAAGGTACATGACTATAAAAATTTTTGCGTATATTTGACCTATTTGCCGAAAGCCCCTCTTGGGCAGATTAACATGAAATTTTGCGTGAGGGGTCATCTAGCCGACGTAATCAACCGTGCCAAATTTTATCTCAATCGGTTCAGGAGTTTTGATTCTGTGGGGGTCAAATTTTTGGCTTCCCCATAGGAAAGAGAAGTCGCCGTTAACACAGAGCTTGAACTACCGTTCAGCCTGTGATAAAATGAGACTATTTTCCAGTATTTTCGAGAAGCGGGATGCAGAACTACCTGCTGATGTCGATGACAGCACCGCCCGGTGTTCCTGGGACGGTGCGGCCGTGCTCCGGTATGAAGCCCTGTAGAGCCATCTCAGTCAATGTCAGAGTCTTCCCAGTAGCTGTGTTCCTTACGTCTCCACTGTGAAAATCCATCAGCCCGGACCTAAGCAAAAAACAAAATTAAAGATCTTTATACAAAACCCATTGCAAAGCTATGGAGCATCACCTACCATATGGGATCATGCATACACCAACAGAATCAAGAACCATCTGTTTGGACAACAGCTGCCGCGTTTGTGACTTGGAATGGATGCGTTTAAATTCGCGAACTAACTAGCTAAGTAACTAACTGACTAACACAGCCTGCCAGCCAACACGGATAAACGTGTCCCACTTTTACCCCTGCAGCCAGACAGACAGATACTTGATTTACCGACTCAGAGGGTTGACCTTGCAATGGTGTTGGTTACATACCGAAACAGATAGCCCAACGTCCACGTTCTAAACACTTGATAGTGACCCGACCGGGAGTTGAACCAGCGACCTATCGATTGTGGAAAGGCAAAAATACAATTAGCGCCAGTCACGCAGTCTGTCCATCTGTCTGTCTATACGTACCGCATCGCTGTTGACATTCCTACGAAGCTTGTCGCCAGTGCTTGTTCTGATAAGCAGCATCTCTGTGCCTAACTCCTTTTTAAGGGAGTGCCCCTCTTTTGCTCCCTCGTTCGTGGGGTCCCCCTTTACCCAGTGGCATGAAATTTTGTCACAAAATACTCTAAGCTATCATATGGTGAAAACCCCAAGTCTCTATCTCACCTCGTCTCCAAACGGTACCGGGTTGTGACGAACAGACAGACAGACGCACAGAGAGAATTACCGTAGCTAATACGCGCTATGCTAGCTCTCGCGCATTAAAAGTAGGCCTACTGTAACTTCCAACAACTTAACGTATAATATACCCCGTATATAATTTTGTTGACGTCAACTCTAGTGAAGGCATTGTACATGTTTCGACGCAGAAAGTTAACAAATGAAGCGTGCAGTTTTAGAACTTACCTAAAACGTTTCCAAATTTTGCGCCCTGATTCTTTCTGAGACTTTGGCGCTTTATAAATCATTTACTTACTTACTTACTTACTTACTTACTTACAAATATGTATATATGTGATAAGCGTTTTGTTGCACCTCTGTGCGTCGGTGAGCGTCACCTCTCTCCGTGTGGCTGGGTCTATGATAACTGAACAGTCCGGGTCAAGAAATCCCACATCCACGGCCTCTTCCACAGTCATCCGCTGGTTGGACGCCGGGTGACGGATACGACCGAGTGGTACGAGCAGCAGACCCGTAGACAGAGCTTCATTCAGCGTAATCACTTCGCCAGGTGTCGCTCTGCAACGATTCATATAAACAATCAACGGTTAGCATGGAGAAAAGCAGACCTCTTCCGACGGTCATTTCTGGGATAATTCATCAACTGCTGCTGATAGTCTTGACACTCGGCGCAAAAAGCACGTCTAGTTTAATCTTGTTCAGTGCCCCTCTAACGACTCTGATGTGACGGTATCACTTAAATCTTTGCTTTGTTATTCAGTTGGTCGGTGCTTGTTAAAAACGGTTTCAAGTCGACCCCCGGGAGTCGAATGGTCACGTGACCGATGACGTCACGTGACCCCAAAAGGTCAAGGTCGTGACCCCATTATCTTTGAGGCGCCATATCTCCATTACGATGCAAGATGGTAACGATGGACCATTTATAGCAAAGCGCTGGTGACGAATCAAATGGTCGCGTGACTGACAATGTTTATCATTTAGTTAAAATAACAGAGAAGGACGAAAGGATCATTGCTGCTGTACAATTTAAAATTAAACTGTTTGATTTTTTTCTGCCAGTCTAAACAGCTCACTGATTATATTTATACGGATATAATTATACTGTAAACTATCGAAATGCATTGGACAGACTCTGTGTTCGTATGAACATTATCTTGTTAAAAAAAAGTTTCAGAGAAGATTTCATTACACTAACTAGCGTTAGGCGTTGCACTTAGACTCTGGATTTTACTAAATTTGTTAGCTGGTGTTCTTCTTAAATGTAAATGTTTAAAAAATGCTGACGTGCTTGTGAAAATCATTTTGTTGTTAGATTAGATAGGCTGCAGTAAAAACGCATACAGAGCGACGTACAACTAAACTGAACTGAAGTAAACTGACATATTTTGTTTCTGATAAACTGACCAATGGGCTCGCGCTGCTTGCCCATTGGTCAGTTTATCCGAAACTAAACCGTGTCAGTTCAGTTCAGTTTAGTTACGTCGCTCTCTACGCGCCTTCACACTACCAAACCATGGTAGTGGTTCTAGTATACCAAAAAATTTGAGCTAATGCTTACGAAACGCGCGAAAGCCTACAACAGTTCCTGTCCACAAACTGTCAGTCTGTCTCCAGCCATTTCGTCATCGATGCTGATACGACTGAAAAGCTCGTCACTGTAGTGCTTGTTGTGACAGGCAGCATGCCCATGCCTATTTGCAACCGTTTTCACGAAAGACTAGCCAACAAAATAACGACTTTTACGGGGGTACCGTTATTTGATGCCCACGTGGGCAGGTTTCCTTAAATCTAAAAAAAATCGAGACTTGGACCATCGAAATCTACGTTCATATACTGAAAATTTCATATGCAGCTTCTTCAAGTCTATCTCAATTGATTTCGACGCAATTCGTTCTTGAAATGTGTCTTGCAGCCGGAAATCGCCAAAAATCCATAAAACCCCTATTTTGGCGTTCAAGGTCATCCAAGGTCATTGAATTCGGTGGCAATCGAGAGCCAGTGTACGACTTCCTATTAATGATTAATAATAACTAGGCCCTATCTCGCACCAATATTGAGATACAGCGATTTATTGGCTAAAAATCGCAAATTTTTCCTACGCCCTCTCATTTAGCCCCCTCGTTCGGGATGCCTCCCTCCGAATTTATAAAAAAGCTTTGCGGTTCCTGAAAGAAGAGTCTTCCAGGCAGCCGAGGGTGAAGATTTGGTGATTCTAGCTTGCACCGCTTTTGACTGATCCACCCGTGTGAAGGACGGACGGACGAACAGACGGACAGACGGACAGACAGAATTGCAATGCTAAGACGCGCTAAAGCAGTCTAGCTGCTTTCGCGCGTAAAAATCACATGGATAACTCAAAAGACCTGGCATGTCGCAGACGGTTGTCTATGACAGCCTTGATATGCGAGTCAATCAGACCACGGCTCAGTGCCTGCTCAGCCGTCAGGAGTTCACCGATACGAGTATTGCGTATCATACCCGTACTCCAGTCTATTTCTACCAGACCCAGTCTCAGCGCTTCGCTCGCTGCAACCACTCCATCAATCTGTCCAGCAACAAAGTGCACAATAACTGTCTCATTTCTGCAACAACGGCATCCTCCCCTTGCAGAAAAGTCACATGGTCCGAACTCAAATATGTTAGCATACACAAAATGTGCATTGTCGACTTAAGAGTGAGTCAACATCTGCGCGCTAACCATTGTTGTTGGTAAACCAAATTTCACAAAATTTCCTTACTTGAATGCGTGAGGAAATATGATCGATAATAGCGTTTATCGCTATCTAGATCCGTTTTAAACATATTTACGGTCAAATTCTGAAGTTAGCATACACAGAACGCGCCTTGTCGACTTAGGGCGGGTCAACATCCGCGCGCTAACCGTCGTCGTTAGTTGGCGTAAGTTCATCAAATTTTCTTTGTTCAACGCGGAAGAAATGGCAGTTGATAACGCCGTTCACCGCTTCTCGATGTCTTAATCCGTTTCAGAGATATTTGCGGTCAAATTCAAAAGTTGTCCTAAATTGCGGCGAATTTTGGACGAATTTTAAACTGGCACCGCCCCCCAAAATTGTTCCCGGCTTTACACCCCCACTTAGCAACACGTCACGTGGTAAAGTTTCATTAAGCTACTGTTCTTAACTCCAAAGTTATAAAGGCTCATACGCTACATTTTGAGCCAATTTTGACACCCCTTTGCAATAAATTCTAAGGAAGACCCCCGTCTCCGGTGGGGTATTGGCTAGCAAAACTTGGACATTCTATAGCGGGTGTAAAAATTTCGGGGCGCAGCACCCCCTAAGGGCCCAAATATGGTATTTCGAAAAAGTCGTTTTTCTGGGTACATTTGCACCTCTAAATTTCCGTGGTTAGTAGACCAAAGTTCATCGAGCTTTTTATGTTGAACGCGGGAGGAAACGCTGTCGTGCACCAAACTTTCAGATTTTGGATATCTCTATCCGTTCCGAAGATATTCGCGCTCAAACTGAGAAGGTGTCCGAAATCGCGCCAAATTTAGCCTGTTTTGCCGCCAAATTTTTTTGTGGGGAGTGGGACAGATCACCAAATGTTTGGATTGGCATTTATAAACTGAACATGCTTCCGAACATGTGGCAGAATTTTGCGGCGATCGGCAGAGGGACCTCGGAGATCTCGCGTTGAAAAAACTGTTGCAAAACATAATCAACACTAGAAATATGGGGCAAAGCCAAACGTAATTTAACTTAATTTGGTAAGGCCACCCGGCGCCGTAAGTCCGATTGGGGACAGTTAAGATGTTGAAATTCCGTTTGCATATCGTATTCTTATCGTACCATGATGACGATGATAACTCACATCAGTTGTCTGTCTGGTAGTGGGCAATACAGGAGTGGAGTGGAGTGGTGCTTCTGTGGTGCTGGGTATCCGAGGTAGTTGTCTGGCCACTCGGTGTCCAACAGCAGCACCATCAACATCCATTGGACTGCTGCTCGTTCTACCATCATCCGCAGGCGACATGGGCCACCTGCAGTGAGTGGTCAAACAGCAAATATATTCAAGATTGTAAATTGCTTAAGCCAAAATTCCATTACGCCGAAAGTTTCGGTGAAAGTCGCGAAGTCGGCATAATGGAATTTAGGCTTTACACGAGGAAGCATGAAGCACACATGCTTCATCGTGTAAGCGATGTAATAGCCAGTGCTAGTGCCGACCGAGTTCGATGATGAACGCACTATAAACACAGCCGTTGACGACCAGGAAGTTCAATGATACGCATCACCCAGGTAGGCCGGTGCTACGGATACACTAGTTTATAGGCTAATCGCTCCGGCGCATGAAGCCAATGCAGACGGTATTGCAGCGATGTGATGCTTCAAAGATGCAGTAAAGAGCAAACGGACGGACGGATGGACAACAGACACATCGTGGCAGATGCCCATAGAGCTAACTGTAGTGCGTCAAAAAAGGATTTTGCTCTTGGGGGAAAAGTTCCATTCCACCGACCATATATGGCTAGGTGGCGAGGAGACGGTACGGCCACATTGGCGAGACAACACAAATGCCTACGGCTTTTTTGTGTTTTTATATTTCAAAAGTAGGCAAATTTGCCGCTTCAGTTGAACGCCCGAAAGATAAAAGTGTTTCAGCTTCAGGGGGACTTTGCCCCCCCTGACCTCCTGACCAGGGGCTCTCCCCCTGAACCCCAGACCCCCATTATAGGCTCGCGCTCCGCGATCGCCATGGTTTGCCCCACTTTCAAACACCTTCCGCGGTCTATGAGAGGACTTATGGGGTGTTTACACGATCCAGCAAATGTCCAGCAAATTTCCAGCAAATGTAACGCTAGACGTTTGCTGGATCGTTTACCCCGTATCTTGTCACGAACTAAATACCATTAGAGCTACACAAACGGGCTGACTTGTCACAAACTTTGTCGCAATCATCTCGACGTGTCGAGATTGTTTGAAAAACGGAAACTTCAACGTGACATCCCCGTTTTATGTCTGAATAATAAAATTTGGGCTTTACGAACGACGCCACATAGCGAAAACGAAGATGAATGTTTCTCCTATACGACTGATATGCATAATAGTACCATAATAATCCACATCTGAAACCTCAAAGATGAGCAATGCTTTTGCAGATACATAACACTGACATCACAAAGTCATAATAAAATACAAACTAATAAACTATTGTTACATTCGCTATTCCATCCCAGATGGGGAAGAAAACGTAGCACACGTGACGGTGAATGTATCACTCACTTATATTCGATTATTCGTTGTTTATAATTGTAACAAACATGTAGTCTTAAGCATTAAGTTCAAATCATTATGTTAAATATAAGAATACAGTAAAAATCATAAGCATAAAATAATTGGAAAAAAGCAAAACGATGTAAAAAATGAAGTATAGGTGACCTCGTAGTGACCGCCACGGGTGACTCGCTGGTGTCAGCTTCCATGTCTGGAGTGAATCTAGCCGGTCCAGTCCTCACTGGTTCCTTGAAGTCCTTGGACTCTGGACGCTGACTACTTAAGTCTTCCATGGCCTCCGACGGTGGAGTTGGGGTGCTAACTGCTGACGGAATCAGGGGGCCGCCCTGAGGTGGCTGTTGGTACGACGGGGTGCTACCTTCACTGCCACCAGTCGTCAGTTGTAGGGGCAGTAATTGTTTCGCTGCTGTCGCTGGATCGAGTGTGGAGTCTTTGGTTTGAGTCGTCTCGACAGTCGTCGTAGTTCTCTTCGACACTCGCAGCACGCCGTCGTCAATGCTCACTGTTGCCGGTTGTGTCTCCGTGGACGATCGCACGATCTTGCTGTCCCCGCCCTTCGATCAAATCAAGTCAAATCAAATCAACTCAAACAACCATCAATCAGTTATTTATTTAAAATTTGCTCAATAAACACATCAACCGAAAGGTTGTGACAACCGGGCAGGTACTCAAAAGCCCCGCGGTTTTTTAAGTAAACCCATCTGGAAACCCTGCTAGGTGCTATGGAACTTTGAACCCTCTCCCCATACGAAGAATTCCTTGAATGTAGGGAACGGAAGGTTAGACTGTTAAAATCTACGTTTTTTGCTAAAATTTCCATGTGCAGGTTGTTTTGGTGTATCTCCAGTAATTTCAGTGCAATTCAAATTTAGCCAAATCCGTCCTGCCAACCGACATGGCATGCCGCGATATTTATAACGACGTCAGCGTTGGCTAGTTAGCCTAGATGAGCAGGCCTACAGCAGTTATGGTCCTATATCGTAATGGTAAAGTATCAGAAAATCCGGTCCTATGCCCTTAACCTTTGACCTATGTCCTTGAAATTTGACAAAGTTCTTGTAGTTGTCGAGATACACGTTCGTGCAAAATTTCATCAAGCTAAGTTTAGCGGCTTATGAGTTATCATGTTAGCAGTGGAAAAGTTAGACAAACGAAAAAAAACTCAGCTGAAACAATACTGTCGTCGCTATGGCGGACAGTAGAAATTCCTCACTTTCTGCGGGGTGGCTGCCGGAGCGGCGTCGAGGGGCGGAGCCAGCACGGCGAGGGGCGGAGCCAAAGCGGCCTCAGCCAGTTCGGTTACCTTCTCCCGGAACCGAGCATCGGCCTCAGTGGCAACGTCGGTCTCAAACGCTGATTGGATGAGCGCTAGCCTGGCCACGTCCGTTAGAACGGGTGCGCCGAGTAAACTGATCAATCCAAGGCGAGCAGCTTCCCGTGGTGCAATGCGACGTTTCGTCTCCGGGTCACAGTAGTCCAGAGTTTCTCTATCGAGAACTCCCTGCTGTATAGCCCTACAATACAGCCAAAATGTTAACAAAACTAAAGAACCTCCAGGCAAAATTCTGGCCTCGGCCTCAAAACCATGGCCTCAGCCTCGCTTTCGATCTTGAGTATTTGGCTTTGGCCTGGCCTCGGTCGTAGTGCTTTGGCCGTGTTAGGCCCTAACATTATAAAACTTATGTATATAGGCCTAGCTTAACGCACGTACAAAGCGACGTAACTGAATTGAACTGACGTGAAACGGTTTAGTTTTTGACAAAATAACAAACGGGGAAGCAGGAGCGAGCCCAGCAGTCATTGCCTTGTTTAACAGCCCTGTTTGATTTATCCGGTCATTTTTATTGTTTTCTAGAATAATTTGCAATTTTACATTATCTGATAGACCCTCTGTCATTTTACGTATCAGTTATTCTATCACGGCGTGTATTTGAAAGATATTGACATCGCCGTGTATCTTCCAATGCAGACTAGTTCAATTAAATTTATCGAATTTGTATTCTCTGGTTTTTTTCTATTCTGTAACTATTTTGCTTACTTTTAAATAATTTTGCAACTCTGTATATTTCATCAGTACCTTGCTGTTGTTGTTTAGTCTGTAAACGCTGTGCTTTTTTGCTGCATGTTTCGCAATATCTAAATAGTTAACATTAGATTTTTTAGACTTTTTCTTTGATTGTTTAAATAAATGCTTAACCGAGTAAACTTCAACATTTGTTTTCTTACGTTTTCTATCTTCTGAAGTTTTATAATCTTTCCACCCTTTATCAGTTAATTTTCTTTGTAAAATAAATTCGGCTTGTTCTTTAGCAAGAACTTGTATTTTGAAAGTTTGTTTTGTTTGCTTTAGTTTATGCTTATCTTTTTCTGAGAGATCCATTTATATTTCACTCTCATTTATAAAGAAAAAATTTATAAGATACAAAAAATGATCAGGCTGCCATCGAACGAATATCGCTCGTGCAGCAGGCCTGCAGCTGGCTAAGCTTGCGTAATAGGCCTACACTACTGCAGCTTTCAGTATCTGCCTTTAGCGATGTCTCCAAAAACACTAATAGCTGTATTTTCACAGACGCCTTAGCAGCAGCCTGAACCAATTACTTACTTATCCCACCCTTTTAAAATTAAATATTTTATGGCGGACTGGATTACATTGAATATCTAACCGATATGGAATGCATAGAATATCAAACTCGGCAGCGCGTATGCCTCTAATAAGTAAGTAAAATAAGTAGCTAGAGCTGGGCAACAAAAATATACCCGGTGGAGCTTGTATCATCAAGAGCGTCATATACCGTACTACTATCACTCATAAAGTAGTAAGTAACGTCCTGATAGTGTTCCGACCGGAAATCGAACCAAAGACCATTCGATCGTAAGTCTGACACTCCACCGTTACACCACCAACCAAGCAACCTGTGTGTTAAGTGTAATAAAATGATTAATATAACAGACAAACACCTTTGTACGGAGACCCTGTGACGTGTGCGTGGTTGGTAAACAATGGCGGCATCTTGGCGCACTACGCCGCGACGAATTGCTTCGTCTATCGGCAGTTTTTCGCCCGTCTCTATGTTCAACACGCTCGTGCTGTCTGTAGGGAAACGGCTGACGATTAGTCCATAGTTCAAAGCTTGCAGCAGCGTGATTTCACTATTGCCGCTTGAACCATCACCGTCTGTTAACGATAAAACAATATCGATAATTTATCCAAGAACATATAACAATAAAAGCACTGGCGTAGCCATGGGGGCACTGGGGGCACGTGCGCCCCCTAGTAGCCTATTCACAAAACACTTAATTTTCGCACATAAAATTCGAAAATTTTCCAGGATAGGGCGGCACTCTTGAAACCCATTCCCCGATGAAGAGGGGACACCTATCACCACACCCTATACCCTAACCCTAGCCCTAACCCTAGCTTTGCCCTAACTATAGTAGACGTACATTGTCAACTAGATTACCATATGTATATTATACGTTTCGTATACGTTTCACTGGCGTACACGTTGACTCATAGGGCTTACAAACGTGCAGATAATTACGTTTCGCTGACGTTCCGACCGAAAGTGACATATGGCCTTTGGCTGACAGCCCATCACTGCGCACCGTGACGTCACTAACCCCGCCGGTGGCTGGCCTGCTGACAGCCGGAAATCCGCCGGAAATGATTTTTGATCTCTGACCTGACCTCCGTCCGCCTGACGGGCTAGGGTGACTGTCAAAAATGATTTATCATAGGCCTATATCCCGTGAGCTCAGTTTATAACTACTGTTCTGCTTGCAAGGGACAGAAAAAGAACGAAAAAGAGAAAAGAAAAGAAGTAAAAACAGAGATAAAAAAGAATGATGAAGCGGAAACGAAAATGGGAAGAAAAAGAAAAAAAGACTCTCAATTCGCATTTCTGGCTACGCTACTGTACAATGAGATAAACTATGAAAAATAACTCAGAAATAGAAAACAAATTACCAAAAACCGATCACACAATGTCATTGCTAAACTTACGAATGTAGAAAAAAAAGTTGCAGAAAAAATATTCTAAAAACGTTAAAAACGTTAACAATACGTTAAAAACTTTTATAACATCTATGGTTAGGTGGCTTGGTGGCTCAGTGGTTAGGGCGTTGGATACGAAACCGAAAGGTCCACGGTTCAGTGCCCAGCCAATGCACTACTAAGTAACAGCCTTAGGCAAGTTGTTGACACCTACCTGCCCGTGTAGG
>Ga0209671_1003557_pt1 | contig 15045 bp, 6 predicted proteins | sample WorMetHERISLAND2_2_FD_187401 | JGI IMG/M metagenome (GOLD analysis project Ga0209671, IMG submission 187401) | Marine gutless worms symbiont microbial communities from Max Planck institute for Marine Microbiology, Germany - Olavius geniculatus... | ecosystem: Host-associated > Annelida >... | reverse complement strand
CCAATATTCTTTGCAAGTACTTGTTTACAAATAATGGTAACTAATTTGTTGTTTCGTTTTTATTTAAGAAGTTTATGGCAGTAGAACTTTTCATCAGAACAACAAAAGCTGAATACGTCGGAGGTGATCCGTTGTGTGGGTGAGTTGAATACATAAAGTATTAACTTGAATTTATGTAAGTTGATGTGTTTGGGTACTCTGCTGCATGCAAATGGGACCACGCCTACTTCTGAGAGCAAACGTTTCACGGCGTTTCTACCAGTGCAAGTTTATGAGGGAGAAAGTTTCATTATTTTATGCTTGCCTGTCTGTCTGCCTGGCACGTATTAAACTGCTGTGTAGGAAAACTGAGCATCTAGACTGCAGCTCTGCCAAGTTTCACACGTCTCAGTCTCACGCATTTTCAGTCAGCTCACGCTTTTCTGCATTTTATTTGCCTTTTTGTTTATTACACATTGTTTTATATGGCAGTAGTAGTCAATACGAAATAATTTGCTACTACTGCAAAGTGAGAAAAATTGTTTCCACTATAGGTGCATTTTCGTAGCTAAAAATGCACACAAATGTATCGGCTATCAGGACTGCGCCTAGGACTATGCTCCGCAAAGTTCCTAGCTAGATTGTGAAGCAAAGGATGGGAAGGGACAAAAAAAAGAAAAATGGAAGAAGTTCAGAAAGGGAAAAGGGAAAAAAGGGCAAGGTAGAAAAAAGTGAATGAAAGGAAAGGAGGGCAATGGATGGGGGAGGAGTCTGGACTCAATCTCATGCATTTCAGTTTCCAGACCTTGGCAGCTATGAGACTGCAGAGATCTGATGTTTTCACATTATAGTTGGGTTGCAGTTGTGGAGAAAAGTAGATAAGTTTCAGTGATGTATATGGGTTTCTTTTGCCATTACTGGTAGAAGCCAAGCAAGACTATCGTATCGGTGACTGACAATGAGCTGTTAATGTGTATTTTTGTTGTGCAGAGCTGTCTATCTGAAAGTTCACGGTCCAACGGCAGCATTTGGCATATGGGTTCGATTCTATGGCTTTGAGAAATGTTCGTTCATTTTTTCACATCAGTATATTTAGTAAAAACAGCAAGTGCTTCAGGTGTGGTGATCGAGAATGTGGGTGTGTAAAACTTTTCCAGTTATAAACTCGGTCTTTGCTGCAATTTTTGTGCAGATTTAATTTTTGCAATTCAGATTTTATAATCTATTTGCAGATTTCGGTACTTTAAATTGTTGTTTTGTGTCTGTTTTATTTGCAGTCTCATTTAACTGTGTTGTTTCGAACTCCTCTTCAGTGGTACGTGGACATGGTAGTGATCTTGTATGCAATACAGATCATCACGTGGATTCTGACCGAATTTCACTGTATGAATTTGATGGTTAGTTTACAGGTGTCATTATGTAAAAAAACATTAACCAAAGATGGTGAAGATGTATTAATACGACACACCTCATTGCATTTGTTGTTGTTCTCATCATTATCATCATCATTACAGCTCTGCTTCTTGCCATCAGTTGCTTGGTTTTTGACTAGAATTGCAGTTTTATGTTTAAACTTTTTGTTATTTAGTTAAGCGCTAAGCAGTGGTCTTTCTCCCTGGGTGTTTTGGTTAGACTACCCTCAACTCTCATGGGTAGGGGGCAGTCTGGCGTGAGTTGTTGAATTGATGCCATGAGTGCAGTGTGTCTGTAGTGATTGCAAGTGTCGCCCTCTTGTGTTTAGTGGAAAACACCAGTGACGCAGCTGCAGCACTGTGATTGGCCTGGTAGGCTCAGTCTAACACATAAATAAAGTTAAATTTCATCCAGCTGTTATTAGTCAAATCGTTTGATCTGTAACAATGAATTTAACATTCTTAGTTAAGGTGATACTACCGAATGTACTTGGTAATAAATTTTTGCACTGTGTTTGTACTGCAGGTTCCATAGCTCTGGGCCAGTACATCTTTCCTTTCTCACTGCAGCTGCCTGATGATTTACCTGGTAGTATTTCACAACTTTTTGTAGTCGTAAACTTTGTATTTTAATATAATGTCAGTCAGGTGCTATACAATTTTTTACATATGCTCAGAAACTGATCTTAGTCTATCACACGTGGTTAGAATGTTGTAAATTAGAGCTGTTAAATTAACGCATTAATTAATGCATTAATGCGTTAATAAATTAACGCTCGTTAAAAAAATTAAAGCACGTACGTAAATTTATGTTAATTTACTAAATTCCATGAAGCAAAAGTTCCAATATTCTGTTAAATTGCAGTTGTTTGACAATCAAATGAATTCAAGTAACTAAACTGTAGTTGCCGTTCCATCACTACTGTAAGTAAATAATTATTTTGTTGACAGGCTGATAGATTTCTATGCTAGCTATGATGGCAGTTATTGTTGAGTGGGTGAGCATTAGACATCTGAAAGACAGTATCTTTTATTGCTTCATTAGCTTTTAGATTCCGTCTTTTCCATAAGTGGTCTGTTTCTGGATTTTTTTTACATAGCAGTATTTTTTCTGTTTACTATGAAGGCAGGTCATTGAATGTTAAGACTTGTAGAACACTTTTTGAGATCTCATCTGTTTCAAGCTCAACAAGTTGTCATTACTCACAGTGACATTGTATCGTTAACATAACATGACGTTTGTGGTGTCTTAGAGCTGTATGTCTGTTTCTATTTCAGCATGTGTTTTGTAAGTTTATTATCAGTTGCATTGTAATGTGCAACATAGTGTATTTGGCGTATGGGACTGATGTTGTCTATACCATGAAATGTGCAAACATGTCGCCACATGTTTGCATGATATAGCACTGGTTAAAACATTGTGTTTGATCAATGTAGCTTTCCTACTTCATGCCAGGTGCTACTTGAATGAGTGACTGTCTGCAGGTAGGTAAACTATTTCAGTTTATAACCCACAACTCAGCCTTCCATCCCTTTGTGGTAAGTAAAATGAGTTCTGGCCGGTCTGGCTGGGGTTAAGACAGAGCACGTTCTCTTGTGTCGGGTGGCAGGTAACACTGTGCGATTGATCGCATATGTTGTATGACGCTACGTAGCTCTGAGTGACATGGGTTTTCTATGGAGAGCTGTATGCATTATGCACAATGTAGGTTTCTTAACCCATCAATTTTACTGTATGTATATGAGATACTGAATTACTGGTAGAAACAGTGACTGGTTGAATCTGTAGTGAAGAAGTGGAAAGTAATTGCTCTGTGTCGTGTAGCAAGCACTGAAGTCATTTGGTCAAATGGAAGAGCTGAAGTCTGCTATCATGTTGAAGCGTCATTGATGGGTGCAGAAAATGTAGTGGTGAGTTTGGAACTGTAATCTCTTATCATTATCATTATTTACTGTTTATAAACAACTTGTGTCGTCAGTGTGTTGTCATATTAAGTCTGTTAATTGAATTTTTGTAGGTTTGAAAAACATCTTGAGACACACGGTTTAAACTTGGTTTTACTGTTTCAGTGTTTAAGACAATTTTATGCTTTTATAATGCATGATGGCTTTTTTATAACTAGCACATTAAAAGTACCCGGATTGTGATAACGATGATGTTTGTTTTTGTTTTTATTAGTAGTTGGTTGGCTGTTGGTGGCAGATTGTATCTGTTGTTCTAACCTTTGGTTGCATTTGAATAAATATTCTGTCTTATTATAAGACAACAGAATCTGTGACTGATATCCATATTAGCCAAGTTGTCACAAAAAGTTAAAAATACAAATGTTTTGCTGAGTGTTAACATTTTCAGCTGATATCTTGATTAGAAAAATTAGCACCAGATAGAAACATCAGTAAATCTGCTAAAAATGCATGCAGCAAACTGTTGTAACCGAGGCAAAGCTGTTCAAAAGTTAAAACTGTTACAGACTCGTAAACAAAAGCATAAATTTATAGTTACTATGCTTGGCTTTAGCTAAAAATGAATTTGAAGTTGGCATGGATATGATTTTCTCTAAGCACAATAGGAAAAACGTGAATATCTGTTTTTTGGTTAATTTTTGGAGCACAAAAATTTTGTAGCAACTTTAGTTATCAGATACATCTTGGGGCTCTGCTTATTATGTCTTTACTTTTATTGGGTTTTGACTGTCTAGTTTTCATTACAAACGTCTTGGACATTATGTCTCGTTTGTGCATCATAGCTGTGGTGAACAGTTTAGTAGATTTGCCTGGTCGCATGGCATTGAGTCGAATCAACAAAGTTGCTTTATACTGGGCTCGGTTAGTACTTGGATGGGTGACTGTCTATGTGCAGGCCATCTGTCTGTGAGTAAACAGACCATCTCGTTTAGGTCAAAAATGAGTATCAGATTTCAGACTGAGTAGTAATAGATGGCAATGGTGAGTGTAGTACTATAGCTGTCAGTTTAGGCAGATCTGTGTCTCAAGCTGATTGGCTTGGTCTGAAGGTCAGCAGTCGCCCGATGCTCATGCTACGTTCATCAAATGAACTGGGTGAACTTTTACAGTGGCAGATGACAGTATAGTACACATTGTTGTGGCTATTACTGTTGCTATTATTATTACTATTTGTGTTGGCAGACATCACAAAAAGTTTGCGTCAAGCAGCCTTCAGCAGCCCGTAGCTTGGCCCAAGACTCCGAGTCAGAATTAGCTGTGGCCGGAGGTCAGGTTTTACCCGAGCACAAGGTTGTTGAACTCCGGACACAACTTCCATTTGTCACTGCTCATTTGACCATCACAGCTAGGTGCAATATACTTTATTATCTTCAGTGTTGCGCTGAGCACAGTTTATTAGACCGGCCAGAATGGTACTTGTTGGTGGTCTTGTGTTTTACTGCTGATGTTTTTTCTTTTTTTTACCATGAGATTTCTGAGCTACCTTGGCCAATCACTGTGAAACTTTGCCACATGATGAAAAGTTAGTTTATTTTTGTAATCTATGTCCCAAATGTTTGGGGGCTTTCCAAAAAAATTTTGGCAGCCAAGTGATCAACTACATTTCTTCCCATATTTCATGAAAAAACTGACAAACTTTGGTTTACTTACAAACGCATTTTGTTTTTTAATGTTTCCCCACTCAACATCAACATTGTGCATGCTGTGTAGGCTAACAGAATTTCTTTCAAGCCATGCAACATTGCTAGGAGCAAAATTTTAGTTGGACTTAGCCGCTGTTGGCCTCACCTTGAGCTATGCCTCCAAATTTCTAGTTTTTACTGTACTAACTGCACTTCTAAGATTTACAGTGCAATTCGTGTTATTAATGATTTGCATTTGGTTATTTGGTCTTCAATAAATAAAATGACAGCATAGTTTTTCCAGCATACAACATCAGTATAGACGTATTGTTGTTGCTGAGAATTGCCATGCATTGCATAAGCATTAAGCAGTTATGAATAATGAACACGATAAAAGATTAATTACTGGTTGTGAAACAAGGAGCCCAGCTGTCGCTAGGATGGCCGATTGTACTGACTGGCAGTTTGTAAGGCACTATCGCTGTTTGATGGGAAAAGAGGCATTGGCATCTGGCTGATGTCTGTAGCCTGTCAATAGCGACCATTTTGCCGATACAGTTTGGCCATAATGTGCCATGCAAATTTTGGGGTTGGGTGCGCACACCTTTATTTTGGGAGAACATGTCTCTGTAGGGGTTGGTGATAGTACTGTTGGACAGGGTGTTGGAAGTTCCTATAGTAACTGTGCTGCTAGCTGAAGCAGTTTGGCCTCAATTTGCAATGCAAGTATTTGGGTTGCAGTTAGTGCCCCATTTGCAGGAAATAGAGGCATTTTGAGGATACAACTTGGTACCAGAGGGTAGCCATTGGGCAACCCTGTTTACATTTTCGGACAGTTTTTTGGTAAGTCGTAGCATTTAGCCACAATACATGCATCACAGACAGACAAACATAGCCTGTGACATAGCTCAGTATTTAATGAGAATGGCCAAAGATGAAAAAGATGGATTTTTGTTCAGCCACAGTGTTATGTGTATACGTGTGTAGTCTGGATAAGCTGGAATACCATGCTGGTGAGGTGATGAAGCTACGGCTTCGTGTGGACTGCCCCTCTGCCATAAAGCCCAGAATTAGCCATCTCTCTCTCCAGGTCTGTCACTCCAGCTTACATATTTCACAGCATCATTTTACTTGTAAAGCAAATATGTTTTTCGGCAGAGTAGACACGGAAACAGTTTTCTGTTTTGTTTTTGATAGTTAGATTCTTTCAGATTTGCCAGTTTTTTTTTGCTTTTTCAAATCCCAGTACATTAAAATTACTCAAAGTTTTTCTTGCAGTGTTTCAGCAGAACAGGTTAGTTGTGAAGTTCTGCATTGTCATTGGCGTATGGTGGAGATGTTTAAATGAAATACACCATGTCCCCAAATTAGCAGCACCCCTTGCTTCGAACACACCTTATTATGTTCGTAGTTCATGAATTTCAATGACATATCATATACTGCACTACCATAACATTACTTACCATCACAGCTGTTATGATGTCTGCACCTTACCTCGTGTGCTCGGTGTGATGTTATGATGTCTTATGAGTTTGTTTACGTAAAAGCTATGTTCAATGCATTGTTATTGAGAAAGGGATCAAGCAGCAGCGTACCCACCTTAGACTAAGAGCTTGCATTGAGGCCAAAGGTATCCACTTTAAGCTAAAATTTTTGAAAATTAGTTAAGAATGATTATCCCCATGACTTTTTCAAATGTCATGAAAATCTGTCAGGTGTTAACGATTTTACGCTAACTTATCTCTAGGGGTGCCGCTAATTTTGGGACACGGTGTATATTTGAGTAACTTGGATAGTTAGATTTAGGTCCCGTTTTTCCATGTACATTTGATGGCCGATGAAACTGATCTCCGATCAACTTTGAGACTTGATCAGAGATCATCTTAATGATCATTTTTTCCATCACCAATTAGCGACTAATCGTCCATCAAATCTCTCATCAAGTTGATGGCCGAATATTGGCCAATCAAGTAAGATGGTTGATGATTAAACGTGGCGATCTGCAGTTCGTTGCTTATTCACACCAGAAACATCGCTTTACTTCGCTGGTTGGAACGTCAATTCACGCATTAAGATAAAGTTCCAGGCATGGCGATCAATCACTACCGATTAATTTATACTGTGCATAGTGTTTTGTGAAGAAATAAAATGGATAGATGCTTTCATATTGATTTGCGATAGAACATATTTTTGACAGCAGACGATATGGACATATCATTGCTATGATGACGTTTACTCACTACGGCGTCTGCTCGCAGCGCATGCTGGGTAATTTAGCACAACACCACAACTGGAAGTCAGCTGTCAACCAATCAGATTGGCATAAAGTAGGCTTACTTGACGGCTGATCAGCTAATTGCCGATCACGTAATTGGAGATCGAAAATGCCTGGGAAAACGAAACACAGTTGATCAATGATCAATTCAGAACATTAAATTGATCCAAGATCAGTAAATCGGAGATCAAATTTGATTTGATTGGCGATGGAAAAACTGGACCTTATAGCTGTCACAATCAGCGGTGTCATGGGTTAAAAAAAGTAGGCAGGGCACGAGGTTGCCTTTTTTCTAACAGACACCAGAATTTCTGACAGAAATCCAACAGACATCTGCAAAGTTTCAACAGAGGTGCTCAAAATTTTAATTATGTCGTTAAATTTTTTAAAATTAGGGTTTTTAGCCCTCAATTTTACATTTTTAAAGCCAAAATTTTCTGACAAGATTTTCGAACATTTTTCCGACAGCCCAAAATTTAGGGGGCAGTTGCTCCTCTTTGCCCTCCCCCCTGGCCGTGACACCACTGATCAGGATACACAAAAGCACTTCTGGTTATACAGTGTACTTTATTATAGACTGAGAGATTGATTAGGTGTGATTGAATAGTATGTAAAGAAACATGACTTGTGGGTTAACTGTAAGTTGATGCAGACTTTAATCTTTTAGTGTCTTATTTACTACTTTAAATATGATTTTTTTCTCAGCCCTAGCTGTGTTGGCATGTAAAGAGAGACGAAAGATTGTATGTTTGATGCTTTGCAGTTACTGCGTGAAACTCGGCTGTCGTTGGACAATCTATCACCAGTTCACAGATCTCTCGTTGGCTGTGCACAGAGCAGATGGAGCTCATCGTTTGGTAGTTTGGTACCTCGCATCACCAATGGTACAGCGCCTGGTGAAAACTGCTTCTTTCCAGAGCAGCATGACGATGGCAGTGCCGTGGTTGTGTGGGACAGTGGTCATGTTTATGACAGAGATGGATCTATTCTTATCAAGTAACAATCTCGATTCAGTCTTCCTGTTGGTGTCATTATCATGTGTAATCTGTCAGCAGTTGGCAGGAATTACTTTTTATTATGAAGATTTGTAAGCACTTATATATTTGCTCAGTGAGCTGCGTAGGAGCTTATATGTGTATGTGGAGGTTCTTTGGGTCTAACTCTTGACATCCTCTACACTGCAGTAGTACAACGTTCTTATATCATGATGAAAATTATGCTAATTGATGTTTTTTATATAACATCATTTTGTTAATTTTGTTGAGTCTGTTTATATATTTTTTTGTTTGAGGGACATTTAGCTGTTGAATAAGAATTTGTCTTTTTTTGCACAGAGATAGCAGATAATAATAATAACAACAATAAAGATAGTCATATCTCTGTAGTGTCATTGGGTTGTGACTTCAAAGGTGCTGGCAGCAGGTCCTGTCAGTTTCACAGAAATGTCTTCGTCCACTTCAGGTAAGGTTTAAAAGTTATTGGTGAGTTGCTATCAGTTACTGTCTTTGACAGAGTGAAGTTAAAGAAGAAGGTCGTGTATAACTTTTGATAGAAATTCCATCACAGAGCTATGGAGCGTCACCTGCCATGTGAGATCACACAGTGTTAGCTGCCACACGACACATGTGAACATGTTCCACCTTTAGCCCAGCCAGACAGGCCGGTACTTGATTTACCTGCCCCAGAGGGATGGAAGGCTGAGTTGACCTTGGTGTTGGTTACATACTGAAATAGTTTACCTGTCTGCAGACAGTCACCCATCTACTAACTACTTCACCGGGAGTCAAACCCATGACCTCTCAATCTTAAGTCCAATATGAAGCCACCATTTCACGCATCTTATCATAGCTATAACATCGGCCATGTAGATCAGTGCTATCTGTCTGTGTTGTCAGAGGTTTCAATGAACTGTTGGTTCCATTGAAAGGTCCATATGCTCCAAGGCGCATTCCTGCAACCACCATCGGCCACACTGTTACGGTATTTCTGTATGCTTAGTGAAACGTAAACATGAAATTCTTGTTATCATTAGTTATAGGCCCTAGACTTTAAGGTCTGATTTATTCATGTCTGAGTTAACTTCTAGGTTACCTAACCTAGGTTATCTTGGTCGCGAGGTTAAGTCCAGAGTTAACCTTTGTCGCATTTATTCGCGGAAAAACTAACCAGAGTTTGCTAATCCACAAGCTGAACCTCGTCCATATAACCACACCATGAATCAAGTGTTTCGATTGGCAGTAGTAGTCACATGGCTGTTCATTTACAGCCCACTATAGACTTATGAACCAAACGGCGTGTTTACGGGTAGTAGAGGATATTTAAATGGCAATTAATGTACAGTGTATTCCAACAGGATGCAACAAATGTAATATAACACATCGCAGCAACTGTGAAAATTACAATTTCAGTATATAATCTTGATCACGATTATTACACAAATTTTTAATATTGTCAGCTTTATTGCGTATCGCCCCTATGTAAAAGTCGAGTGTTCCGCGTGAGGCATGCCGCGAGGTCAAGGTCACTCGCACAGATGACATTTTCATTCACAGCAACATGGCGAATTGTGTACGTAGAAAAAGTGCAATCATATTGTGATAATTTCGCTGACTATAATGATAGAATTCGCTACACAAAACGTTGTCATCGTTCTTTGTCCTCTGGTTCATCAATCTACGACTGTGAAAGGTTTGCAGATATTTATACGAATCAGCTTCGATCTTGCACTAATTGCAGGTTAACCTCACAAAATCAGAAGGTTAACTGTGCGAGTTATGTCTGACATAATTGAATGAGTTAACCTACTTATGTGTCATGAATAAGCACGACAAAGGTTAAGTTTTGGAATTACCGACTTTAACCTATTGGTTATCTTTAACCTGGACGTGAATAAGTGTTTTGACACTTCTGCTTTAGACTGAAAAAAAGCAACTGAAATATCTTTTGCTGAATTCTCATTAATGTGGGAAAATAAGTGTTACAGCAATTGTATAAACATGTGTGTCAGTTTGTCAGTCAGTTACATAACACCATTTTTGTGAAGCTCATTTTTGTATACGTATTTATATTAATAAGTATATTTTAATAATGTTGATAGTAGTGGCAGTGAGTTCTTATGTAGTCTTTGATGTCATTTGATGTCATTCTTTCATTGAGCAATTTAGACTTTGTTAAACAGAATCCACTTTCATATTTTTAAAAGATTTTTATGCAAAATTTTTGCACTAAAAGCAGCAGTTGCCGTCATTTGTATGTCTGACATGATTAATGGCAATGTCTGTTTCCTTTTTATTGTTATATAATGTCAGTGCACAATTCACATGTGCTGTTCTTTAGGTGCTGTACACGTTAAAAATAGAATTTTCTTTTGTACGAAACAATCCTGTTGTTATGAACCTTCCAGTGTGTTGTATATGGCAGAACAACTCTGAGGTAATTGCGTAATTTTATTTTATTGTTGTTGTGATTTAGCTAATTAAATGTGTATCCCATATTGTTAATATTGCCGCCTTTTCTTGCTGATATTAATAATTACAGCTTGTGTGTAATTGAAACCTGACTTGAGTTGGATGGCCTAAACTGAGCATATTCAATATAATGTGAATGAGATTGTGCTTGAAAACATTACTATTTTAGAATGGTGTTTAGTCGAGAACTGATGTATTCTGAGTTGCTAGTAGCAAATAATTGCAAGAGCATTTCACAACACTTCAAGTCACTTTGCGGCATTACGATACATTAAATTTAAAGTGGAAATTGCTGAAGCACGTCTATCGTTTTGCAACTGATGACGACGTGGTGCTGTACAAATTGTGTTTAGATTAATCAGATTAAGCATGCAGTTTAACTCCGTCTTTCATCCTTCTGGGGTACGTAAATCAAGTACCGGCCTATCTGACTGGGGTTAAAGTGAGGCACTTTCACTTGTGTTGGGGTACAGGTAAACTGTGTGACCCCATATGGCAGGTGACGCTCCGTAGCTCCGTAGCTATCAAGAGTGAGTGGTAATTTCTTAACGGCACATCAGCACAAAATAGGCCATTCAGTGCCATACATGGTTAAAAGAGCTATGCACCATCTTCAACCTTTTTGTATTAGTTGGTCATACATTACTGTAAGTAGGTTTTTTTGTTAATATTATCTGTGATCTAGATGCATTGCAGGTAAGTTGCTAATGGTCAGAGCTGTGTGTGTATCTCAGTGGCAGCAGTGGAAACCAGCAGTGTGGATGGACGACTGTCAGATAATGCTGTCAATGGAGCCGCGCTGCCATGTTGCTCCTCAGGCTGGTAAGTGTTAGTATATCTGATCAGATGTTGTTAGCTCTGTCACTCACTGTATGTGCATTTCAGTAATTCTATTACATGAACTACGTCATGTCTTGTGTCTCATAAAAAAACACTGCCTTGCATCATTTACCATATCTTTACCAAACTGTGAGGGTGAGGGATTTTTGAAATTCTTTCACTGATGGCCTTGGAAGACCACTGGCAACAAAAATGAAAATTAGTCACTGTTTGGCAAAGATATGATAAATGATGCAAGGGATTGCTTCTTATTGGATGGTGTATATTATATTATAGGCAGGTAATTTTGCTTATTTATTATTGACAACATTTAGTTGGCAAAACACAGGCATAATAATTAAACAGCATTATTGGTGCAGCATTAACTAAATTTTACTGGTTAAAATTATTTTTTTTACTTTTGTTGTGCCATTTTCATTTTTTTAAATTTTAACTACTGAAGTTGTTTTGTATATATATATTTAATTTTTATCACATTATCTTCATTTATTGCTTAATGTTTGCATCAGCTGTTAAGCATTGATGCTGTATGCTGTGTAGAGTCATCAGAATTATCATCACTACCAGGACTTCACGTTCTGCATGCTTGTCGTCAGCCATCACCAGCCAGCAGTCACCATTAGAACATGACTATATTCAGCAATGGCATTGATCCAGACGGAGGGGCGATCACCACACTCACCCAACAAAAATACCGGGACAAGAGTATCTTCTCACCCTCTCAAAATTTTAGCTGTTTTGTGGGCTTTTCTATGCCTAGAAGCTGTTTATACTGGGGAGCTTACAGCACTCTACCAGATACGATAATTCATGGAAAGGGGCCGTCTAAACCCCCTTTTTCTCCCGCCTTTGTTGTTGACATTTGGCCTTGATTTTCAGTCCCTAGGGACCCTTGTGAGCACGTTTTTATGTCATTTGCATGGGGATAAAATTTGTGTCTTCCCCCCCAAAAAATACACATTGATTGACGCCACTGGTATTCAGTTTACATTGTTGCCAAACTCAGTGTGAATGATGATATGTGTTTACGTGGTTTTTATTTAGTATTTGTTAGATGCATATTGAACTAATTATACTGAAAGTTAAACCATACTGTTTTCAGTGAAATGTTATTCACGGGTCACGAGATTGTGCTTGCTTGCATTGGAAAGTTCATGGCTGCTTGTTGTAAATGTCATTGTTGACTGAAGCGGGCATTCATGAACCTGAATATCTCACAAGTATTAAAATAACAAAAACCATTTTATGCCGAGGTAATGGACGTTTGCACAAGACTTCACTACATTTTGCTATGACGAAATGGCTGTGCAGCATATTGTGAGTGGCTGGCATGTGAACACAGTGATGACATTGTTGGATCTGAAGTGGTGTGAAAAATGCATTGATTGTAACACAGACAGTCATATAAACATTTTAGTATTTACTAATATGTCTATACGGTTACTAGTAGTTCAAGTGTCTGTGTGACCTGGCACTGATTAGAATGCAAATCCCACTTCACACACCTCGGTATTTTGTTAGTCAATAGTCGACAAAGCTGGAATTACATGTAATGGATTTTGTCCTGAAAAGCATTGAGTTGTTAGAATTTGTCGTAGAATGTGATTTTATGTCCTGTTCGTTGTTTTTAGGTATTTTACCCAAAATTCAGCCATATATTTTGCCAGTTGTTTTTGATAGGTATATACTGTATATATTTATTTTGTTATCAGTTTTTGTTTTTAATCAAAATGTGCCTAATAGTGTCAGTGCCTAAGGCATGTGCCTATTTTTTATCTGCAGTGTGTCTTTATGTCATTGTTGATTGTGTGATTGTTATGCAGTTGTTAATGGCATGACATAGTGATTAGGGATGCTGGTTTATAGCGGAAAATTTACTTAAAATATGCGGAACTTTTTGAGGCAAAATGTGCAGGAAAATATGCAGAATTTAGTGAAATATGCGGCGCACATGGCATATATGCTGCTTATGCCGCATATATGCGACATATTTTTCCGCATATTTCCGGCATGTGCAACTTCGAGTGATGGAGAATCATCTTGATCATTAATAGGCCTATTTTGCACAGTTTTGACGTTTTTGACTTAATTTATTCAACATCTAATTGTAAATACCAGTAATCTTTTGCTGCCAAAAATATTTAATGGTTTTAAAACAAAGTTGGACAAAATGCTGAAAAATGCAATCACATGTGTGGAAATATGCGGCATATGTGCGAATATATGCAAATTTTTGGATATGCGGCATAATTTTCGCATATGCGATTCTGAAAATGCCATTATATGTGGAAAAATATGTGATATGCGGGTTTTGGCAAAATATGCGATCACATATTCGCATATAACCAGCATCCCTAAGTGGTAAGTGGTAACGCATTGTTTCGAATTGACAAAGTTAGTCTACTGTGGGCCCTGTTAGTATCTGGATGGGTGACTGCCTGTGGGCAGACCATCCGTTTGTGGGTAAAGTATCTTGGTACGAAGCCAGCCATTGAGGTTGACTTAGCTTTTATCCTATGTGGAATGGTAAAGTGAGTATCAGCGTTTGTGTCATGTAGTAATAGATGGTGAGTGTTGTATTGTAGCTGCCAGTTTAGGTGGATTTATGGCTCAAGCTGATTGGCTTGGTCTAAAGGTTGGTGGCTGTCTGACGCTCATGCTGCTCTGACCAAATGAACCGGGTGAACTCTTGCAGTGGCAGTTCACTGTTACGATGACAGCGGCATAAACATTGTCGCGGCTGTTAATGTTACTGTTGTTGTCTGCTGTTTAACAGCTGGCTACTCTATGCACAGGCACTGGATGCTGCTGCATTTCTGGAATTTTTAAGTGGAATTGCTTCTTGCAGCACAGCTATTACGCCTATTGCCACACATTTTTTCTTAGTGTGGTCTATCTGTCATCTGTCACATTTGTGCACATTGCTTAAACCATTTAACGAATTTAGATGCTCTATAGCAGGTTCTATTGTGCGATCCAGTGACACATTGTATTAGAAGGGGTCTTTGTAGTTACAGATTGCTGGTGCCATCTGGTGAATAGAAGCCAGGGTTTGGCAATTCCACTTTTTACCAGATTACTTTGGTTCTTATTGCTGTGTCTAACAGTGTTGACTATTGTATGAATTATCTTCCAGTTAATTAATTGACTATGATGCTAATTCTGATTAATCAAATCCTTGAAACAGCTAAACTAATTCGTTGGCATTTATGTTTTTTCTTATTTGATCCACCAACTGTTACTAATTCAAGTCTAATTTGTTTTATTTAAGTGGAATTTTTCGTTTGCATTGCTGCCGACTTATTGTCATTGTGTGTGAGAGAGAGAGAGTTAGTAGTGCAACATGATAGCATTGGGTTCAAAAATAATAGTTCTACACACGTGCACCATGGTATTGAAAGAAACACTATCGTATTACACTCATCACAACAGTTTCGTCTATTGTACATTCTTAGATGCAACTAAAGCATTCGATAGGGTCAATT
>Ga0209671_1003555_pt1 | contig 15048 bp, 7 predicted proteins | sample WorMetHERISLAND2_2_FD_187401 | JGI IMG/M metagenome (GOLD analysis project Ga0209671, IMG submission 187401) | Marine gutless worms symbiont microbial communities from Max Planck institute for Marine Microbiology, Germany - Olavius geniculatus... | ecosystem: Host-associated > Annelida >... | reverse complement strand
AATAAAAGCAATAAAAGTGGTAAAAAAGAAAAGCAAAAATAAAACATATACACATCACAGTCCAATTCTTACAAAATATTTAACTACAGCATTATCACTACATAAGAACTGCATATAAAATGAATATTTATAATTATACAAAAGAGTCTCAAAGCTAGGAAGCTGCAAATCCAAAAGAATAGCTGTAACACTATATAGTCTGTCATAACCAAAAAATGTCTTTATACATCTGTGATAGCAACTTCTAAGTTTTTTCATACAATTAACTCTATAAGTATTCCACAATGTAGTACCATACATACATAAACAGTAAGACCTAAGTAACCTAACCTTGACTTTCTTGGAACACTTACCAAATCTACACAGAAGAGTATTCGTTCTTATATACATATTACGCATTTCACGCTGTAAATCCTTATCATCAGACAAAGAACAAGTAATAGCATGACCTAAGTACTTAAATTCAGTAACAAACTGCATTGGTTTACCATCTACACTAAAACACGGAAAATTATTACACACTACTTTAGACTTGTCCTTAGGATATGCATTACCAGAAAAAATTTAGTGCAAATCAATCAATGCTATCATAGATATCGCGGAAACAACATCATGGACGTACGTTTACAGCTACATACGAATTAGGCTTACTCATACCGGCAGCGGCTCTCGTAAAAGACCGAAAGAATTTTACTGCAGGAAAGCCCCGCTGTTGTAGCAAACATCGCGGGCTGTGTTTATTTTCCGACCCCACCGCAAAACACCCTGCGGGGGGGACGTTTTGTCGGAGACTGGCTTGCAGCGAGCGTACCAGTAGTATAATTCTGCGAGCAGTCGTCGACGAACTGCTGAATCAGTTTGAACTGAGGCATCTGAACATCCTTGTCGACGTCCACGGCTACCGGCAGCTTGCCGAAGTACATCGTGTCCATCGTGTATCCGACTGAAACACGCGCATAAACAGGGCGGTGATGGGTCTACAGAACTAAGCGTCCCGCTTTCATGTACAGTCACAAATCCGTCAAACAATGACCGATTTTCAACATTTTCACTGGTCAAATAGCCAGCAAACTAGCTAAAGCACTATAATTGTTAAAAATTCTATCACATTCTAAATGCGTCGAGAAAATAAGTAGCTTAAAAATCTGAAAAGTTACCTTGCAGCTCATATATTTCGAAGCTGACTATAGTATATATTTGACAAGGGTAGTTTAGCGACGCGTTTGCGATTTGTAATGGGATCTTAAATAATGCAAATTTACTGCGCCGTATATCGGTGACAGAATTATGAAAACAGGTCAGTATTTGACGTAACTAGAAAAAAACGTACAAGCTAACTTTTTAATGCGCCACTCTGTCGTATACAATCGATCATCGATTATCGATTATTGAATTATCAATCGAACGCGCCATCAATCAAACAACGAACCAATCAAATCAAATCAAATCATTTACTTGCAGATACCAACAATCACCATATAGTAGCACAAAATAAAACTTTCAACAACAACAAATTCTGATGGTTATCAGCTGGCTGTCACAGGACTAATGGCCACTTATGTGACGCCAGATGTTTGGTATTAGTACACGGAGAAATACTCAGTATCTCAAAAAATTGTTAAGTTTACGTTTCGAAGAGATGCCTTAAAAGCACCAAAATTTCTAAATCAATCACCGAAGCATCTCATACTGGTAACTGGTTACATTGCGTCTCATGAGCGATGCGATATGCAATCTTAAGATAATTTTTATCATTTATAATGTCTAAAAGGAGCATAAACTTATTTTATTACTGGGTTTCATGGTCAGTCGTTAAAACAATTCGTTTGCCGGACTGCCGTGCACGTGTGATATTGTTCTTTTAATGCAAATAAAATGACAATGATTCTATTTTCGCACAATTATTAATCACACAGCTCTATCGTTTTTTACATATTTTTATTTACTTGTACAGCCAAAAACAGAACACAGTCACTGGCAGAAAGATTTAGCCTACGCCGGCATAAAGGGATGCGTACATGTAAAACTAAAACTAAAACTAGAAACAAAACTAAATTAAACCTCGCTTACGCAGCTTTTGCGATGTCTACATTTGCACAAAATATGCGTGTGAGTTTCAGTTATGCTAAAGTTGCACATGTTAGCACGCCCTAAACCGAAAAAAGTCCGTCGTCTTTGGGGTGGCTCGTACTATGAATATTCCCGCGGGCGACAACGGGCGCGATGCCTGGACCGTATCGTAACATTAATGGCAAAGACGAAGATAATGCACTTAAACTCTTACAGCTTTCAAAGAGCATCGGACAGATCTGCGTGTCCATCGGAAAGTTCTGCAGATTCATCGGACACGACAACGTCGCCGATATCCTGCCAGACAAACCAGCAACAATAACATCATGCTGCTGACACAGCGGCATATTTCATCATTCAATCAATGCCCGTTCTAATTCGTTGGCGACATAATGACGATACACAAATGTCCTTTGAATGACCGAGGTCAGCGAAGAGATTTTTGACTCCGTAATTTAACTGACTTTTTAAAACGAAAGTCGGCATACCGGTTACGTATGCCGTGGAGAAAATTTATATGAATCTGCACTTTTTAAAGGCATTTTCGTTTTTGACTTGAGACCGCACGAAACCGACGGACGGTAAAGATCCATAATGCGGCATATATTAGGACGGCCGAACAATAAGCATTAGAAGTGATAATATCGTACAGCAAATAAGCTGGCGATCACATCAATAGTCAGAACGAATTTCTCAAAACTGTGACTTCTAACGGCATTTTTGGGTACAGGCCGAAAACCTAACTTTTTCAGCAAAATTTGAACCTGTTGAATCCGACTATCCCGGTTCCTAAGCTAAATTTGGGTTTTTTTTGATTATTTAATTTGCATAAACAAGATGGCGGCCAAATTTTTGAACAAGTGTATATAATTCAAGATTCAAAAGTCATAGAAACTTCTAATTTAGTACGTACACTCCAAACACTATTCGAAACTCGACGCACCACAAAAGGTCAAAAATCAAGGTCACCTTTCGTCACTAAGCTCAGGTACGAAGTGCACTAGAGATAACCAAAAATTACAATGATATCAACAGCAAAAACGTTACTTACTTGGTGACGTACCAGAGGTCACCCTCTGACGTCAGCGTCAACATCCGGTTTTCCACGGTGACGTCATGGAAGTCGGCGCCCTTCTCGTTGCGCAGGAAAGTGTCGGGGGTCCAGATCTTGTTCCAGCTGTCGTCGCCAAGACGAATCTTGTTGACTTTGCCGAACTCGTAAGCGAGGCGAGGGTCCCGCCACGCTTGACGCAAGTACATGCTTACCATGTAATCCTGCACATACAAATAAGATTAATTACTGTTAATTACTCTACATTAGAAACTTTTTACGTACGCTGCCGAGTCTGTTAAGGGGCGTACACAGCGACACAACTGAACTGAACTGGCGTGGTTTAGTTTTTGATGAACTGACCAATGAACAAACAGTATATATGCATTACAGCAGACACCGTCCAACGGAGTCGTTGACTATACGTGATATTCACATATATACGCGTCAACCAATGACCAATGGGCTTGCCTTGCGCGCAGCATTAGTCAGTTCGTACAAAAATTAAACCGTGTCAGTTCAATTCAGTTCCGTTACCTCGCTATGTACGCGCATTTACCGCCCACTTAATAATTATGCCAGTGACACATAGATAAGCAACGGCACCAGCTATTAGAGCAAATTCTTTAATATTCTTCTATTTTGATAGGAAATTAAAGCGTCGCTGGCTCGACTTCGATCATTAAATCGGCGCGTTCTGCAGTCGCCTGACTTCATTAAAGCGTGGTTTTCATGCTACGCAACGCAAGCAACGAACGCAATAAACGCAAGGAACGCAGCTGACGCAATGGCAGAAACGCAAGGACGGAAATCGTCGTTGCGTTTGTTGCGTTCGTTGCGTTGCGTACGTTTTATGCGTTGCGCTGGATGGAGACCACGAGGTCAACGGAGAGTATCGCAAGATAGGGCTTTTGGTAAATAATTCTGCTGCGTCAGTCGATCACATACTATATATCAGAGCGTCACGTTATCGACAGTCGCAACGCTGGTTCGCGGTCAAACGACGCGGCGCCAGATTCACGCACCGTGCATAGGATGCTGTGCACGACCGACTAGTCCCCACCCGGCCGTAAACCCCCTACGACTACCCCGCCCCTCTATATACGACGAAACCCCTCCTCTATGGCGCAATAACGATAAAATAATAATAGGCCTAAAATAATAACAATCTAGCTGATATAGCCAGTATGTCAAAGGAGAGCTACGAGGCGGGTAACGTTAGTGGGGTACAGACAAAAACCTCTTACGACAATTTGCCCACCTTCCGACAAAAACCGGCCTTATGCTGTTTACCTTTCTCGTCATTTTGCACCCATTTTCAGCCACGTGAACAAACAATCTTTATTCCATGACCAAGACTATTGTTGCATGAGTGTTATAAGTCCCACAATCTTACTGCAGTCAAGCGTGACGACTCACAGAGTCTCGCGTTCTTATATCATACACGTGCGTCCAGGCAGAACACGCCGTCGATCACGACCATAAAATGAGTACGTTTCAGCACAGTCTACAGTGTCTTATGCCTTTTTACACTGGCATAATACACTGTAGACCGTGTTGAAACCTACAAATATAGCATACAGCGTTTTCAAATAGTCGGCTATAGTGTTGAGGGTTTTGTCTTGGAGCGATGTGTCGCACGGGTGGGGTCTAGTCGAACTGTGGAAGGCGGCCCCAGTTCCCGGTACGTGTTTATGTGTCCTGGCCGAGTCAGTCGAGCGACTGTGACACTGGCGTCAGATAAGCACCGGGCATACAGCCGACAGCGGCCGAATAACGCCGGTGCCCCATTATAGGATCGCCCCCCAGAAAAAGTCTCCCCGGCCGACAATTTACCCTCAGAAATCCGTCCGGAGAATTTTTACCGGTAAATTGTCGGCCGGGGCGAGACTGTCTGGGGGGGTGGGCGATCCTATAATGGGAAGACTTTTTATGGGGCCGGCGATATAATAAGAGGAGACATATCAATTTCGTGATTATCTTTCCACGGGCGGATTTTTCATGGGGAGACGTTCTAATGACGACGACGGCAAAGCGTAGAATTTTACTGCCTCGACAGCGACAGAATAACGACAGCAGAATCTGTCACGGCGCGTTTGCGCATAGACGGGCCAGGCTACCGGCATTACTCTGTGTTCAGCAGCTGTCACGCTGACTAACTGTCACCTAGGGACGTCTTCTAACTGCCAACGATAGAACTTGGGCGCTGCAAGGCTGCCGTGCTGCAAGAATGGCAATATTCGATGCCGAAAAAATCGTTACTTTGGCGAAACGAAGAGCGGATATTAGTTGTCACGCCCAATGCTGACCTTGCGATAACGTTTTCGTTTCAACGTTATCAGCACCAGCAGATCTGCTAAAGTTTCAGAATGAAAACGTGATTTTGATCTAAAGATTCTGATGCCGAAAACGGTTGAGCAAAAAGAAGACACAATTGAACGAGAATGAACCCAGTTTTGTTGAAGTTAAGCGAAGTCTGCATGCTGGTCACGGAGAACTTTGTCATCGCGAATACGAACGTAACAACTTTTTTTATACAAAGTCGAGAAACGTATGAATAGTTCTATGAAGCTGTAAATAAAGACGGTCAATGGGCGACTGTGTTTGTTACTTACTGCTACCGTTATAGGTCTAAGTGCTGGATCGTACGTTGCATGTTTGCGTGTGTGTTTTTAACTGTATATATGTGATGTGCTGCCTTGCTGGTGTAATAAATGATGACAGCACAGCGGCAGGTGGGCATAGATAGACCCCGTGTCCACTGCTAGTGCTACTGCTAGTTCTTGTACGTAGGTGCGGCTATATTTGCAGCGTCGCGCGTGAATTGTTAATGGCTGCAGACGACATCAAGAGAGCGCGCACTGCAGCGCCAATCCCACGAGTAACGAACAGACCTAATGGAAGTCACTCGCTAGCTCGTACTTTGATGTGTGTGCCGTGACGCCGTATATACTTGTTAACAACGTACGACCTTTGCTGTGACAGCAAGCGAAGCTCCAGTCCAGTCCAACATGCATATTATATGTACACTCTCGGATAGGCTGTGACCGGGCAAAAACTAGACCTCCAGAAACCGTGTCGATGTTTTTCCAAAATTTAAGAACGTGCAAATAAACTTTAAACTTAGTAATAAATCATTAAGAACTGGCATGCAACTTTAGATTACACGAAAACGGTACATGGGGCAACAACGGCACTAAAACCGTCACGTGTAAAGTTTATAATTGCCAATTTTACTAACATTCAAATCTCGGACAAAAAATACAAAGTTTCCCACACAACATTTTGTTATATACGTACCATTGTCTGTTCGTTGATGGAGTAGAAGCTGATGACGTAGATTCCGATTTTCACTTGCGTGGGACGATCTGTTTATAACAGACGACCCAGTCAGTTATTGGCGGCGTTTTTATCGCTATTTCAATATATGAACTGCCGTTTAATTATTCATATCTAAAACGTGAATAAAATCTAGATTCACAAACACGTCCACTAACAGACAATCTACGTCTGTCGCAAAATCTCGTTAGCTGTTTAACCGTTTACGTTCTACAAATTAATTTTGTCTGATGACGTTCTCAGTTAGGCCCTTATTAATAATGCATACCGGCAAGTGTTAGTATTACAGGACCTGCCAGCACATTGTAATTAAACTTATACGGCATAAAATTAACTTTCATTTGTCAAAACAATAGCCAAAAAAGTACAGTACACAATAGACAGACTGCAGATCAGAAAATCAATTATGCATCGAATGCAATAATAATGACACGCAGTTGAAAAAAACCTAGAACCTACAAAAGCTGAAACTTACTATATGATGACTATACAGAACTTATTACTGATAACCTTGTGCACCATAAATTTGTTTATATACACTTCGACGCTATACAAATTATTTATTTATTTATTCACTCACTTACTTATTTACTAAGTACTTATACTTAGTGATTACACACAACTAAGAGAGCCTTCTAGCAGCAAGAACATTTATAAAACAATAATAACTGTCAAAAAGAATGTATTATGATACCGAGCAACGGTGGTTCTTCACGGTTGTAATTGTTCAGCAGTCGTCTCGTCATGTCCGATATACTGCAACGCAGAAAAACCGAAAAAAACGCGCCGATATAAAAAAGTTAACAGACTGCGCCAGAAAAGTCTTGGACCGTCGGACGACAAAAAACCATTCTAGAATAAATTCGATCACATTTATTGATTTAGTCTCACAGTTTTACACATGGGACTTTTACAAAGACAACGTAGTCACATGTAAAATTTAAAGAATAACGTTGCACAAATTTCGCAGAAAATGGCAAGATCGCCCGATTATAAGCGCAATCAATTTGTCATGTGTACTGTTTGTGGCAATTTCCTTGTTAATAAAACTGCTAATTTTTTTGTGAAACTGTTGCGCTGTTTTAAATATATTAAAGTTTTGTGGTTGGATCATTAATTCTATACATCATAATTAACCGGTAACAAAGTTGTGGTATAGTATTAGTTTACAACACGAAGAACACGAAGCACAAACGATGTAAAAGTCCGGGAGAGAAGCAAAAGAACGAAACTCCGCGCTAGCACCAGCGATCAATTCGTTAGTATTCAGATGCGCGGCGCAAATAATGAGCAATTAATGAACTGATGAAGTTACGCCTAACGACTAGCTCATCTGCCACGTGGTCTGCCGTTACGGCGTCCGGTATTCAGCTAGCTCTAATGCGCTATATTTTCAATTTCATCACACTCCACGGCGACAAGATGTTTCGTGCGAATCAGTTTTTTAACTGTAAGTGCACTGTATGTAGTCTTCCTTAGCATCAAACACTAAACCTACTGAAAATCTTCGTTTATTATGCAGTGGCAACAAAAGAAAGGAAAAAAATCAACGTAGTTTTGAAACGTAAAAGAGAACAGTTACAATGTCGAGAACACTCGAAATTACAGAAATGTCAACAACATTAAAAATTTCGATATTTAACTTACCTTTTAGGTCCGGAGGGAGGAGCACGTTTGAGTCTTTGTCGATGAGCGTTACTCCTGTACATTCGATAAAGCACAAACAGCAACGTTTTTACTCACTGGTACAACAATACTACAAAATTCCAGTTGCATTTACAGTTTTTTACATGCCACATTGGTTAAAGTTGGCCCTGGGGTCCAGTCGATTTTTAACATTATCACTGTTGCTGGCAGTGCAGACGCGGTCGGGGACCCAAAATTCCAGGATCCGCAAAGCTCTGCTGTGGCACACTAGAATCATTTTTTACTATTTTGCCTATTAAGAGGCAATAATAGTCTTCGCCCTAGCTGTAGTTTCTCATCAGCTATATATGTCGTCTCCTTATTATTTTATGTAGCATACGTGCATGAGTTTATTATCGGTCGGGGTTTAACGGTAAATAAATGAATGTTCTCGTATATTGAATGTGCTGTCAAACATCGATTCATATGGAGTATTATCGCGCAAGTACGCTTTGCAGACTCGTATTATGTATAGTACTCCGCCGCTAAGAGGCCTACTGATGATAATCGATGAGAAGACACGGGGGTCTATTCCCTGCTTACATGGCTTCGCTTTAAGCGTGGTTCCCATTTAACGCAACGTACGCAGCTTACGCAAAAAAGTGCGTAACAAACGCAATAAACGCAAAAAAATACGCAACAAACACAGCTGACGCAAGGATAAAAGCGGTCGTTGTGTCGGCTGCGTTCGTTGCATTGCGTACGCTGCGTGTGTTGAGTTTGGTGGAAACCCCGCATTACACTTTATGCGTAGTCGAGCGATGAAGAATAAAAGCTCAGCATCATATGCAGCTAATGGCATCAGCCGTCATTAAGCGGGAACACGTACAAACTCTATTAGCTTTGACTAGTTGTGGAATTGTAGTAAAACACGCTGTACAAAGTACAGCAAACTGTACGGCAAATCCACAGCAAAAACACACACACTACAAGTTTTTAAAACAAGCAACAAGTTGCTGCTTAGTAAAAAATTGTCGTACAACAGATCCAAAGCAAATTGAGACTCAAAACTCAAACTTTAACAAAAAATGAAAAGGCCTTCAAAAAACCATTAACATAATAGCTCATACGACTTGTCAAGTCGTCAAAAACAAGGTAGTGGAGTTTTGTGTTAATGGAGTTTACGCCGATAACGTCAGAAGATGTCGATAATGACTGTACAAACGGTTTAAGCACTATAGGCTAGCTTCGCTGTTAACACAGGCGCGCGGTAGAGCAACCCTGTGTTAATGGCGACCGGCTAAGTCAATGGAGAATGGCAAAATTCGACCCCGCGCAGATCCTGGTCACGTGACACGGAGCATGCGCAGTGAACTTTTGGCCTTTAACATGGGCAAATGCAACTTTGAGGTTTTATATCTCCCTAACGGTGCAAGATAGACGCATGGTTCCAATGGACCACCAATAGGAAACCACATATGCCGAGTTCAATGGTCACGTAACCGATGACGTCACCTGACCCCGAAAGGTCAAACTCGTGACCCCAAAATCTTTGAAGCCCCGTATCTCCGTATCCGTGCAAGATAAACGTATGGTCATTATTGATCACCAATAGGAAAGTGCCCAAGCCGAATCCGATGGTCACGTTCCGATGACGTCACGTGACCCCTAAAGATCAAAATCGTGACCTCAAAATATTTAAAGTTCAGTGTTTTCATGGCCGTGGAAAGCGATGATTTATAATTGACCATCAACATAAAAACTTTGTTATTGTAATAAAACAGCAAATATAACTGTACAAAACATCAGTTAACTTGTTAACGGCGACATGCAATGACTAACACATGGAAAACTGCAAAAATCATAAAAAAGTGATATTATTCAACAGCACATTGACAGTTAGACGATGTGATGGTGAGTGATATCACCTTTTCGTGATTTTTGCTGTTTTCGATGTTTTGTACATTTATCTGACTGTATACGCGCTGCATGGGAGCAATTATTGTTCGCTGGTAGTCGCTAGTTTGATGCAATAATTCTATTCGGATTACTTGGAACACTCGCAACGACTACCGCCAGACAGATGCAATGACTGACACTATAAAGCCTTCTACTTACTCTGCCATTGACTTCACACATTTTTCACTGCGTCTGAAATTACTGTGCCTAGTTATACACAAAATACTACCGTACAGAATAACCTAAGTAATACCGATCCAAGTCGAACTGTATCTCTGACGAATAAACCAACTACAAAGTATCTTTGAAGAAAATACCGGTTATATCTTCAACGAAGCATAATTTTAGAAAATATTGTAGCCTAACCCAAACCAACTTAGCGCTAAATTTCATGACAAAGACCTTATAGAAATGTCCAGACTTATGCGTTGCTTAGACTTTTGACGTTGACGAATAGGAAAAGCGCTGCACAGAAGATAAGTCAACGCGTCTTGTCACAGTGCGTGGGACGGAAGTTCGTTGCGCGTAGGTTATCTCATTAAACTAAATTGCCTACAGCAAGAGTGCTTCTTAGCTGTTGACTTCGTACTCCGGTGAGTTGCTGTTCTCTTTGCGGTTTTCATCATCTTTTTTCGCTCCGTACTCGTACCTAGTCTTTCACTACTACACCGTTCAATGCCACCTCTTTTTAACTTCTTCTACGCTAAAACCATAATACTATAAGGCTGATTCTGGACCGCAGTAACTTAAAACAAACATCTGGTGATTTTTCGTTCTTACACATTGTATTAAGTAGGCCTAAGCTTTCTTCTTCTCTGTCTCTCTCTCTCTCTTTCTTTTTTCCTCTCTCATCATGATTCCGGTGCAGTTCGTCCATTAATACTTGACTGACAAGTGTAACGGAGTGGCTACGACGCAGACAGTCAGAGAGACCGAAGCCTCGATGGTGATGGATGTTGTCACTGCATTAGCATCAGCATCACATCAGTGGCAGCAGCTGCAGCAGCAACAAAAGCGTCGTCATTAGCGCCGATATGAAACATGTTATTAGCGTGCGTAGCGGCTCAATAACGGACGACGACGAACCTGCACAACAACCAGCTAATTATACAGCTACGTCATGTGCGTCGCGTCGCCTGCTGCTGCTGCTGCTGCTGCTGCTGATGATGATGATGATGTGCAAAGCCATTGCCATGCTGCACGCCGTCGATTCGTCTTTGTCAAAGTCGATGTTCCAGCGGCGTCGTATTTTTATCTGATGCGACGCAAACTTTCGGGATTAAGACTACATTAGAAATATGTCGCCGGCAAAGCAACGAAATATCGAGTACGCAGAATATTCTAGCAGGAAATTATCTTACAGACAAGGAAAACTTTTGCAATCGACTTGCAACAACTTTCTGCATCAAAATTGTCTACCTTTGCAAAACTTCTGCAGCAACAGATAAAGCAATATTTTCGGTCATTTTCAGCCATCACTTTTTACTTCTTTCACGTACTGTGTGCATGTCTAACACTTACCTTCGTGAAAAATACAACTAGCGCAATACTATGCAGCAAAAACGGTATGGAGGCGCCCGTACTTCAGACTTGCGATAATCACCGTTAGTAATTAGTAAGCTGTGTAAAATTGTTGGAAAAAATGCGGATTTCAATTCAACAGCGTTTTTAGTTTTATCGACTACATTTGTGAGTTTCGTACCGGCAAAGATTTGTCTATGCCGTTAAAAAATAAAAACATTTCAATGTCTGACTTGGTATATTTTATGAAAAATCGGCGGTAACTGTATTCTGCTTAATCCAAACACACGCGCAACTTTATTTCACCGATCGCTGCAAATAGCAGCAAAACGTACATGTATTTCAATGAACTAAAGTTATTACTTGTATGTAATAATTAAGCAATATGCACCTGTTAGCTGAAATATACGGAAAGCACATCACCGCTTGAAAGCCGCGGCCGCGATGCGATATACTTATTCGTTCACTGATTTGCCACATAAAACCCGATCATCAAATCAATTTTTTCTCCTTTACGCTAAATGTATTTATAAGCGAAATCGTAAATCCAGTTGCGAATGTAACGCGGAGTCTCTCGTGGGTAGGCCGCCGGAAGTCCAACAACACGGTTTGTGTGCATCATAACTGAGATACAGCGCTTGATTGCCCCTACCCTCTCTTTTTCTCCTTCCCCTTCCCTCCCATGCTCTTCGCTCGTCCTTATCTATACGTCATATACATCCAATAACTGTGGCAGTATCTGATATAAAAAGCGTTTCTGTGTTTTACACGACGACTGACGCGGCGGACTGGGGAACGATTGGGAGCTTGTGTCATTGGCTGGCAAAGTGGGGAGGCAAAAAATAGTCTCACTGTTGCCCATATGTGGCTACAGCACAAAGACGGTCGAAGCAGTTTGAGAAGCAAACACCAAAGACAGCCCCGCATCGTAACAGTCGCAGAAGATTGTTATGTAGCCCTGCTCTATCACGTCGCCAATGCAAAATTGAGAACGCTAAAATGACCGACATAAAAATGACCGACTATCAAAATTGAAAAAAACATGAAGTTGCCGGACATGAAATTGCTAGTCATGAAAATAGTACTTAAGTTGGGTGAATAGATTTAGTGGAGTTAGATTAAGCATTGCTCCCCTTTTTAACTTTAACATAAATATACCATTATAACATTATAACATTAACATTTAACATTAAAGTTGCCAGTCAAGCTCTTTATATTATTCTGTAATTATAATACAACTTGAACTACTTTGCTCCTGCAACTTGTGTTCTTAAAGTTGTTTTGGAAAAACATTGCACACTGCGTTGTATTGTAATTTTTTCTTTTTTTGTCCTGCAATTTCATGTACAACATTTTCAGTCAACCAGCAAGATCCAGTGGATTTGTCAGTTATATACGGTTAGCATCAGACAGGCATCCAGACGCAACTCTCGCATCCACAGTCCTGTAGCGTCACATTGCTGAAGCAGAGGCGACGCGACATTCAACCAGTTCGAGCTAAAAGTTCCTTTGCCTGCTGCGACGCCGCTTAACCAAGAGTAAGAGGCTGAGTTGACAATAACTTAGCGAATTGTTCAAGAACGAAATGACTCGCGGTGAAATTTAAATCGTCACGTAAAAAGTTACGAGACCGATACTATAACCACTATAGACCGCTTAAACCTATGTTCATTGTCGTTCAATGAACAGCACACGAGCGCTAAGCTTCCTCGGTCATTTGTGTCGCACGATACTCGGTACCGTTTCAACACAATTTCAAAAGTCCATCCCCTCCAGCCACTTCTGTTATTATCAAAATTGCTATAAACAAGTGTACCATAAATTCATCATCGTTGCGCTGAGCAAAGCAAAAAAAACGAATAACAAACACTAACTTAGAGCATCAACTCACTGGAAAGCCGGCAGTTTCCATCTGCTCACGTGCACAACTAAATTGTTTTTTTGTGAATGGCTCTAATGTAAACGAACATTACCGTTTGTTTGTAAGTTATGACGTCATGTAGCCTAAACGCCTTCTGACCTTTCGGTGTCGAAATGACTTCACGAGTTTGACGTGCTTGCAACGGCTCATCCATTATTCAGTTACGATCTTCCACGTCACGTCAAACGCAGAACAATAACTATACGTTAACCACCTCGTCGCCGTGTTGAAACTATCGATCGCAGTGAAATGCAAAATAACTGAAAAAAATAGCACCAGTTTATATTTTATTTTACTAGTTACTGAAAACTACAGATTAAAAGTAACTGGAATATCAACTAGAAAACCTCATTCGCATCATCACACATAGCTGGTGACGAAAATGACCATCTAAAAATTAAAGCAAATTATAAAATAGACATACTGTACAATGTCTTTACTAATATTTCGTAGTTCTAACTGGTAATTACCGGTAAAATCTTTTGCGTTACTTGGGTATATTTTCCAAAGTTGAGCAGCAAACGTTATTTTGCGCTACCAGACGTGCAACAAACAGTGCACTCTGAAAAAAAAACAAATAACCAAAACTGAAAAATCACAACTTCAATTACTAAGTAACTTTTTAAAATTTGTCAAAGAAGAATATACAACTTTAAAAATTTAGCTGAAGAACCAAAACATAAAATAACACTGTTTAAGACATTTGCCTTTGCCCTTTGCCAGTATACAATACAGCATATGCGGTACTTTCTTTAAATAACACCTTCACCTCTTCTTAAGATTGTATAACGTAGTGAGTCATGACGTTTTTGCACCCAATCATTGTGACTCCGTGACTTTGACCTCTACCTCTTGATGTCTAGCCGACTGCCACATACCCACGCCGAGAAATAACACTATAAACACATAAGTTTTTAGGCGGATGCGATTTGTACTATTCATACACAACTTTCTGCAACGCGGTCTGTCTGTTTGTCGTCTATCATGGTTGTGTATCTTGATTAAACCGTTTAAAGAATTTGAATGCCATTTGGCGTGTACACTTGCAAGTAAGTAAGTAAGTAAGTAAAATAGCTTAACTATCTTAGCTATCTTACTTATTTAAAGAAAAAGAGATATTTGAGAACCTAAAGACCAGCTAAGACATAAAATTGCAAAATGTGATCAAACCGTCGGTTCTACTCTGCCAACTGGCAAATACAAACGAGAAGCGATTTCGCCTTTAACCATATGATTTTGGTTCGTGTTTTGTATTGCTAGAGCCTGCAGTTGAAAGTCATCTGCTAGCAGAAGCTGTTTTCCCGGCGAAGACTAGGACATGCCGTGTGCTGTCGCCAAAGCGCGGTCACTGTCGGCTGTATTTTGTCTTTAACCCGGTGACATATCGGTCGGCCAGCGTCGTTCCGCGCGGAGTGGGCCGTGAACCACGTAAACCAATTTCACGACGAACGTCAACAGCGATGCACGACCAAGACCAAGACGACGTCGACGACGTGGCTTCAGGTCCGGTCTGCGGGGATAAGGGCACGTGCGTGATGTGCCACCCCCACACATCCACCCC
>Ga0209671_1003554_pt1 | contig 15049 bp, 9 predicted proteins | sample WorMetHERISLAND2_2_FD_187401 | JGI IMG/M metagenome (GOLD analysis project Ga0209671, IMG submission 187401) | Marine gutless worms symbiont microbial communities from Max Planck institute for Marine Microbiology, Germany - Olavius geniculatus... | ecosystem: Host-associated > Annelida >... | reverse complement strand
CTACCCCACCCTCCCGACGGGCTTGATGATTACACGGCAGAGTAGGCCTACATCGTATAGCGTCAAACCTTTTCTCGAAACTGTTCGCTGAGAAACTTGAGACCGACGTCTGCGAACGCTTTCTGTAGAAAACTGGACGGACGAAGAACGAACACTCGATGTAACAGAGCCGGGAAGTAGCCCTACAACCGTGACAACAACGTGCTGTGTAATTGTCATGTTTAGACCTATTAGTGGTTGTGTATTATAATGCACAAAGCAATGCAAAAACAACGGATGCACTGAAGCTTTTCTCCGTATGGCATTATAATTAAACTTTACACCGAACGGCGCTAAAGATTGGCAAAAAATAATAATTTATGGAAGTCACGAAAGTCACCGCTGATGGGAACACTGTCAGTATATATGTAACGCACGCACCTATGTCTACATACTGTGTAACACCAAAATAACATACAAAATAAGCGCTAAAGTTTTCTGGCCCCAGTTTTGCTGCAATGCTAGCTTAAAATATACTGCCGTCCAGAATTGAGCTACGTTCATCAATTACACAGTAATTACTATACCCAGTTTAAACCTTTAAAATGTTCCAGTAAATAATTCATTAACATGATTTCTTCTGCCACTATCATTAGAATTCCGAGTCCCCAAACCGAGTACAAAGTGCATCTAGACACAAATTGAGAGTACTAACCGAGATGCGAAGTAAAAGGCTTTTGACGGAGCCCCATTTGTCAAGTCGACGATCAACGATCACAACGAAACCCACGTCCGACTCATGCACACTGCGATTACAACACAATCCAAAATTCAAGACTCAGAGGTAAAGGTCCCGTACATGTGAATTCCTATGGCGCTTCTTACATACAAGTCAGACTCGCGACCGGAAGTGCTTTACAATCTCGGAAGTGGCAGCTGATTGGCATGAGCTAATGATACCGCAGCGCACTATGCGGCCATTCATTGCGCGCGTTAGCGAACAACTGGACCTGAGGTTTGCAGCTAGCAGACATACCACCCCGTCAATCAGTTAAACTAGGTATTCGCTCTGTAAGCTACTACTCATATCCCATCCCGCTGTGGGTAGGACGCTGAGTTGATCTGAGCACATAGTAGGTTAGCAACTTCTTCAAGGATGCTTGCAGATGAAAGAATAACGGTAACCTGACATCTACACTGTGTCCCAAAAATATTAAACTCTGCACGTATAATTGAAAAAAAACAAGAAAAATGTTTTTGTGATAAAAAATGTGAAAAATGCTGCATTGTGAGTTCTGCAGTGATGCAATCAATCGATAAAAATTCTCCATCTACATGCTCTATTTTTTCGTTGACATACGAAAGCAGTTATTTATTTTTCAAATAAATTACGTTCCATATTAATTCTGAAACTGAAAAAAACGACTTCAAAGAACAGTGAAAAGATGCATACGGCGGAATGCTGATGAGGTATTTGATGACGTCCCTGTACTCCGCTTCACTGATCGAACTTGCCGTCGGGCATTCTGGGAACGTAATCACGTGACAGAAACACTCCGTCTTGCCGCCTGAATAATATGCAAAATACACAATAACACATACACCACAAATGGACTATTTACACCAAGAATTACGCGCTAGGCCAAAGCTGATTCCCGTCTCTAGGCAGTCACCCCGCGGATGACTTATGGGGTGTTTAGAGAGGGAGAAAGGGAGAGAGATAGAGAGAGAGAGTATTTATTTGCCAAAAACACAAATATAATGTTGTCATACAATACTAGACAATTTACGTGATCCAGCAAACGTCCAGCAAACTTCCAGCAAATGTATTCAAAATACACGTGCTAATGCTGTACGTTTGCTGGATCGTTTTAACACCCTATTAGTCATATGCCATTTCCATTGCGTTGTTGATTGATTCCGCCACAAATTGCCAAATCTTGCTTCAAATTACATCGTTCTAGTGCTGACACAACACCATCCGGTAATGAGTTCCACGGATTAATAATATTATTTTACAGTTGACACGCTGAATGAATTAAATACCTGAGTACTTATTTACCTCTATAAATGCCAATTATCTACACGCTGTAGTTATAGGCCCCACCTGAGATGAAAGCGTAGTTTGCTTGCAGCGCGTTGAAGACGTCGATAACAGTGAGACTGCTAGAGCAGACGTTGTCGACAACAGCGTCGTCGTCACATTCAGTTTCACCCGCAGAGTTCATCGGGGCGCCACCGACAAACAGCTCTGCAGACAAGCAGCACAATATAACGTGAATTTCGGACGCTTTCGAGCTTTAGTGGATCATTTATCTACATTATGCCCAGTTCACATCTACGTCGCCGACGCAGGCTTAACAGCAGCTGGGTCGCGTAGGCGTCGTAGGTCTGAATTGGCTATCAATTAATTTTGGCTAACGTCGAGTAAAGTCCAGCTAAGTACTTGTACTTTTCTTGTACTGACTTGAGCTATATATGATGGACATCACAGATAACAGAGGAACATACTGAGCATCTCGTGGAAAGGATAACAAACGTAGAGGTCACGGTCAGCACTGGGCAATAAACCATGGACAACATACTCAGAGAAAGACGACTTCGCTTGCTTGGACATGTTCCGCGTATGGACCAACAGCGCATATTACAGTAAGGTACCAGGATATAAGAGAGGACCAGGTCGACCAAGAGCGAAGTGGAGGAGCTCAGTCAACAGAAACTTACAAAAGATGCAGGTTCACCTGAAAAGAAGCAGAGGTGGCAGTTCTTGACAGACACGGATGACGTCAAAATGCGGCCCAATGTGTCCAGTTGGATGCGAGATGAATCAAAGGCAAGTAGCCTATGCCAATCAAAACTACAATAAAGCTGTATGAGGTGCCAAGTGCAGTTGACATGATATACGGTCATCCGTCCCCGTTTCCAGGCGTCTCAGGCGTTGACAGAAAATTAGGTCACGGCGCAATCATAATAATTACGCAAGATGTAAAGGTAAAAGTATGCCAAAGGTGGTGTATAGTTCTTAATAGCAAACTGGCAAAGCACACAACTTTAGCAGATCATGCATTATATATACTGAATAAGTTACCTCCATCTAGCTACCAAATGCAGCGACTGGTCAATTGCAATGACGCTATCCTATCAGTCAATTCAAAATGTGACTTCGACTTCTGACTATAATTTTGATATTTAGTGGACTCCCATATAGATTGCCAAGGTACGCACGCAAAATGTTATTAAACCAAGAGCAAGGTTATCGTTTTAGCATCTACGATGAACAAAATAAAACTTAGCGACTACAATTTTGAAAACAACACTGCCGTCGCTTCCATGAGCAGTAAAATTACCTGTAATTTATGTGGGTCGACTAAAATCCACTGCGTTGAGTAGTTTACGACGTCTACGAAGATCGCGAAGAAGGGATTTTGCCAAGGCAAAAGACACGCAAGGATGACATGGTAGCGAGACTGCGTTAGTGAGTAATGATGCAGTTTGATCTGACACTGGGTCATCAGGTACAGCGACAAACTCAGCTGAGACGTGTACATATATTTTTGAGATATACGCCTGTGCCACCGCCTGGCAGTATGATCGGCCGCCGACGGATTTCCATTTGTGTACTGCTCGATAGAATGATCTAACAGATTTTCACCAAGGAAGTGCTGCATGAGTGAGACAAGTTCGGTGTCCACTAACTGAGTTATCTCTGGGATGCCGACCATAACACTCACAAAGGTAGGGAGTCCATCCAATTGGTTGCTGTTTCCGCGTATGGCATCAGTCAAAGTGCGTACATTGCGTTCAGACAGTTGAAGACAACGTTGATAATCTCCACGTTTGTACGCGTACAGGGCCTCAAAGTCTGTTGTGACGATTGGAGTTATAAGCCTAATATCGGAATCTTGTTCCACGAACCGACGATATGCCGTCAGGTGTTCAACTGCAGAATGCTGCAGTAGCTCAACCAGTTCTGCTTTGTTCAACTGACTGAGTGGTGTCATTGTTCATGCACTCCAAGTCTTCGCTCGCATCTCACGTTTTTTGCGCAACGAACTGAACGAATTCCAAGCACGTCGCCGATAAACCGCCGCACAGATTCATAGAAACATTTGAGATCCTCATCAGTTGTTGATACTTGCCCCGCAAGACGATAAATTGTTGCCAGAACGTCCAACAGTTCATCAGTCAGTGAGTCTTTGGTTGTTTTGATGGCAACGTGTAGAAATGCAACTGAAACGAAATATATTGGCGCAAAGCGATAGAGCTGTGCCAATTCTGTTAACCAACGACAAGTTGATAGTACGCTCAGAGAAAATAAAGACACACGCATTAGGGAAATATATTCTAGCTCGACGTTGATGTACGACGAATTGTGGATTGACATCGTCTGACGCCTTATGTCAGAGACTGCAGTAACTGCACTTTGGAGCAATGCCTTTGTGCTGATGTCATCAAACAATCGTGAAACATTAACGCCAAGCTCTGCACACTTTCGTACGTAAGTGTCAATGTACCATCTTGCTAAGAACTTGCTGGTTACTGACCTCAAGTAGTGTCCAATTAATTGATTATACGAGTTGTCACTGCCGTCCAACAGATTACAGTTGCTGATGAAATAATGTTCACAGTGTGCGTTGATCAACCAGTCACCAATTCTGTGCAACAGCTCGACGCAAATTTCCACCAGATTCTTATCTTCAGTCCACCAGCTTCTTGGTCGCAGCTCACAAGCCCACAACATCAGAGTTTTGATGTGATAGTTCTTCAGCGTGTCTGCTCTATCAGCAAATTCATCACTCGATGAAGATAGCCAGGATTTAACAAAAACTCGTAACATGTGATAGACGATCTGCTGTTCAGGAATCCAGCTGTTTATCAGTACAATTTCAGCTCGTGAGAATGATAGTCTCCACTGATGCTTGTTCATCCACTCATGTTGTCTACACTGACGATGTGCCACACCAACCACATCACATCCGTTGCTGGTAACACGATCAATAGTTGCTGAGTCTGGCCAGCCGTATTTTCTTTGTCGTGTTAACCACTCAGCGGTTTGTGACGGCCATGAAAGACAACGGATGCTCGGTACAAAGTCTATGGAACGGACCATTCCAATGAGACATTTCAAGGTGCCGACGACGTCATGCAAATGATCACTAAGCGTCTGCACAAACGCCGGTCCATGCATGCCAATCAAAGGGTGGCCCGGGTTAATGAAATCGTGCGTCTCACGCAGCCGCCGATCACACAGCACCGCCTGGTACATGCCACAATGAACGTCTTCTGTCAGTACGTAAGCTGACTCCAAGTACACGTAGCCCGGGTATTCACTGTCAACAATTTCATATACCGTTCATATACCTTGACACGGCTGTCAAACTCAGCTGGTAACTCAGTAGGTGGAGAGGAACCTGCCGGTATTGCCAGCTCGAAGCTGCCGTGAGCCATTATGTCAAGATCACTGATACACGACCACGCTGTATCAATGTACAACTCGGCACAAGTTCCTGTGACTAACGGATTCAGCATGTGTGAACCGTCGTCATATATAGACATCCTATTGGCACACCAGCGCAATGCAATCATCGCTGGCACATTTACCTTACGACGTGACTTGCAAGTGTCGAGGAAAAATCGCGAAACGATTTCATCGACGTCAAAACCGTCCGCCATTTTTTACACAGTCACTATGAAGATGATGACTTGTTTATTCTACAGAAAGCGCTGTGTTTTCCGCGGTGTTTTTCCAGTCTATGGTTTTTCCCACCACAGTCCATTTTATTTATAGCTCCGTGACCACAGTCGCTTTCACTTTCGTTTTCAGGCGACGTTTTCGCCAGCTAGTTCAAAAAATACTGATAGCGTACTAAGGCCGTGACGCACGCGTTTTCGTGAGTGTGTTTGGGCGCAAGTTTGAACCTTAACTACAAGGCAGTTAAAAATGTTTTTTTTAAAAAAAAACAGCATAGTGTGCCAGACATTTCTGCTATGCTAGGGGTCTATGTCATTTTCGTCTAGGTCTATGTGTACGGTAAAAGGGTATCCCGTAATTCAGTGGCGGATTCAAGAAGGAGAGGGCAACCGCCCCCTCCCTATATTGACTGTATGCACTTTATAACCAAGTAAACATTTTGCAAACAAATGCATTATTTGTGCATAAAATTTGAACAAAATATGGGAAGGGGCACAGCCACCTCCCCAGACCCCACCCGCTACCCTCCCGGTCTCTATTCCAAAGTTCTGTGTCCGCTAATGCTGTAATTATGCTTAATTGTGCAATGACTTACGTTTTTAGGCATTTTGCCGTCCGATTAGCAGACCCGTCTTTAGGGGGGGGGGTGACACCTTGGCACGTGCCAATGGCCCCGCGCCCTAACTGGGTCCCGCGCTAGCTACAGCGGTAATCGCGGCAACAGACCATGGATCGATCGGTCAATCTATTAGGCCTCCATAAACCCATTAAACCAATTTGTCATCGCTTTAGGGGATGAATTGTTGTCACAACTTGAACTCCAATTTCCAATTTCCAACGCAGAGCCGGGCAGCAATACCGCCCCGTAGGCTTAAGCCGCCATATGGGCTCATCAGCCTTCCCCAACAAGACACTAGTTACAATTAAGTACTTCTGGAAATATGTGAAACTTTCTAATAACTTGAACTCAGTTAAAAGGTCTAGAAAATGTTGAGGAAAACTAAAATTTATGGCCCAATTTTGGCTCGTTTCGCTCCCGTGATTGTAGGCCTAAAATACACGATACAAACCTGCATTAACTATGGACTTAGGCCTAACCTACAGTTTGTGGTGTAATATTGTGGTCACAGGTCACTCATATGACTGTGTAGTATCAGGGATCCCGCGGATAAGTCAGTGCCAGTTAAGGGCCCCGCGCTGGCAACAGACGTCCTTGCCGATTAGTCCGCTGTGGTAATCATGCACACTTTAATTGCTTAGTTTTTCACCCTGAAAAATTGAGTACTGGGGGTTAGGCCTAAAAAATAATGAAAATGCATTTGTAGACCGCCATATAGTGCCGCCGCTTCAGAGGCGTTAGGCCTATAGGCCTACGGTTACAGAATCCCAAAAGTGGCACGCTAGAAAATACATCCCGAAGCAACGAGTCACGTGTATTTATTCCCCCAAGATCAGTACGCTGAAAAAAATATGCTAATAGTGGAAAATCTGCGTGAAAAAAAATAAGCGGGGCAGAAAATTGCAATTCTCCGACGGACATCGCAACCTTCCAACAGTATTCCGACAGACAGCCGCAAATTTCCGACGGGAGAGATTATGGATACTCAGTATTTTTATTTTACCCTATTTTTCCAAAATAAAGGTTCTTGAGCCCCAAATTTTGCATTTTGCTCCAAATTTTTTTCGACGAAATAAAGATTTTGCGACAATGTTCCGACAGCCCAAAATTTAGGGGGGGGGCAATTGCTTCACTGTCCTCCTACAGGCTACCACGTCGCCACTGCGCATGACTCACCGGTGTCGGAGCGGACGACGTTGGCCGCCAGGTCTTTGCGCTGAGAGACCGCTAACGACGACGTCTGCGGAGGGTCGGCGTCAAACTCGAATGACGTCACGTCGGTCGACAGCAACGACGACGACGTCACGCTGTTGCGATTCGCGTCTCCGCTAGATGTCATAGTTATGCCGTAACTACTACGGTTTTATCGTAACGCGACAACGACGACGAAGTCACGCTGTTGCGGTTGGCGTCGCTGGATGTGGTCGTGACGCTGTAGCGCGGACCACTCACCGACTCGGTGTCATCCGGCCAAGACAGACGGTTGTTGTCGTTGGGAAACAGGAAGACGGCATCAACTGACGACTGGGGGCTGCTGGTCCTGCAGTCGAGAACGGAGAACTCGGACTGCAGAAGCGACGTCACGTACTTGAAGTTGTCCAGAAACCGCTCGATCTCGTTCTCGATGACTTGTGGCGCCACGTGGTGATCTCGCGACATCGTCAACGTCACTTCATCTTGTGATCACTCTGAACACATTCGAAACCAAAGTCAGCCAATCAATTATTAATTATGGTCAATAATTAGTAAATCGGTCAATCAATTAATCAGTCAACCAATCTATAAAACAATCTACAGGTCAGCTATTAATGTTCTTGCCTTGCTCTCCGGTTTACTGATTTTATACCATCAGTAACTACTGTACACGTACCTCTGATTTGCTAAGCAAATAAATGATTACTTCCGCCAAGGAGGTTATGTTTTGCCAGACTTTGTTTGTTTGTTTGTTTGTTTGTTTTTCTGTCTGTGTGTCAGCAAGATAACTCAAAAAGTTATGGACGGATTTTTTTGAAATTTTCTGGGAATGTTGGGAATGGCAAAACTACCAGCGATTCAATTTTGGGGGTAATCCGGAAAGAATCTTGGATTTTGCATCACTTAGATATTTTCGTTAACATTGCTTTCAATGGGGCATAAGGGAAACCGCTGCCAAACCGAATATGGTGCTGTCACCTGGCGAACAACATGGCCTTGGCGAAGGTCTGCGGGCTCCGACTGCTTTCTAGTTTGATTTGATTCGATTTGAAAGTGACCAGCGGTTTACGAAACTACAAATAAGGCCGTGCTTACTTGAAGCCAGTGGTTAAAGTATGGGTGGACGCGGGAAACTGCGTTCCCCCATCCCACCTCTAGTTTTAGCCAAAAGCGTTTCCCCAACTTCAAGTTTCCAAAAAATGCAGCAAAAGGCCCAGAACCACCAACGGGGGCCAGAAGCCAAACTAGCGTTCCCCACCTTTGTATTTATACTTTAATCATTGCTTGTAGCCTAAATTAAATGTGTTGTTTAACGTTTTTTTGGAAATGTTCTGTTTTGTGTGTAATCAGTGCATTCAACATGTGTATCCAAGATGCTAAATGCGTTTGCAATACATTGTCCACATAATGCTTCCCTTTATGTGTAACCACGGAGAACTGTCTAGGCCATAAATGAAGAAAAACGTCCTGATGTTGTAGCACACACCGCGTGATGTGTTTACGTTTGCGACCTAGCTGTTTCCGATCCGATGACAGAAAAGTAGCTCCTAGGACGTGATCTACCTGAAATTTAAATAGGCTTGTGTGTTGGAAAAGTTGGCCATTCTGGACACTAATTTTTTGAATGTGTGACGCTGCTTGTTTTTGTAACGGCGACGAGTTAGACTGTTTGGTTTGTTCGCATACTTTCACGATAATGCGGAAGTAGACCTAAATCACACGGCAAATCGCTGTTATTAACGACATACAACCAGTACACAAGTCTAGATATCTTACCAGACACAATACGGCAGCATGTATTCCTCCTGTTGTCGCACTAAAGCCCAACCTACCCAATGCCGATCATTTTCCAGTCCTATAACGCCGTACAGCAGCGTACTACATCCAGAACAGACTACTGTACGCTACGCGTACGATCCGTACGACTTTTGTTGACCTAATTCCGCGATAATGCTCCATTTTTGTGAAGATCCAAGCCCCAGTAAACTATATACGGTGCCACAGATGTAGGCCAGTCGCAGAGCAAATGGCCGCAGGCTATACGCGTGCACTGACCGTGTGACGTCACTCACAGACGATCAATAGCAGCAGCGGTACAGTGGGGATGCGCACCGTGCTGCGGTTTTATTGGTGGCAAAGCTGATTCATACCCCACACTCCAGCGCAACTCGGACGCAAACACGTAAACACGCCGCGCTGAGCACTGCGGCACCGGCAAAACTTAACGACTTAGCATACGTATAGTTTAATTAATAATTATTACCTATGCCAAGGAGGTTATGTTTTTGCCAGAGTTTGTTTGTCTGTCTGTGTGTTAGCAAGATAACTCAAAAAGTTATGAAAAAATCTTTCTGAAATTTTCAGGGAATGTCGAAAATGGCAAAAACTACAAGTGATTCAATTTTGTGGGTGATCCGGAAGGAATCCTGGATTCCTTGTGCCGAAGTTGCGATTAATAAATACAATTTTTCGTCGTTGCCATACAAATTGTGTGTAACAGACATAAAATGAAATGCGTGAGATAAAACTTTAGCGAGCAGAGAAACGCGAGTTAACTAAAAATGCGTGAGACTAACGCGAGATGCGTGAGACTTGTCACGGTTACATGAAACTACATCTGAACAACTCATCCATTACGAGACCGCAGCGATTTCAGACCTCGACAATATCTTAATCAAATCAATAGGCCTTAAACATACTGTAGTGAGCGGTAATGCTTGTAGAATGCTCACATAGCAATGTGCACGTATTTTCGCTGTACAATATTGCGCATTCTGCAAACAGTTAATGTGTGTTATCTAGCAGCGAATCACTCACCGACCGGTATGTCAAATTTACCTTAAAAACAGTACATGTACTCAAATCAACGTTTGCTACTTGCCATAGGCCTATATTGCACATGCCCTTCTGTCCGCAAAAAAAGGAAATGTTTCGATAATCATATAATTATAGCGAAATAATTTAAGCTGCGATAGTGCGAACAGGTATGCGTAGCCTACGGTCACTTACAGCGTAAAATGACGGGGTCTATAATATTAGCACGAGATCTAGCGGTATGTATGGCGGCATCATGCAACGGAGCGTGAAGACTGCTTATATACAGCGCAGTCAACTCAATGCAATGGCAGTGCACACATTAAATATGATCTCGACTCGTCTCAATGCCGTCTGAATAGACATACAGACGAATGCCATTCCCGACACGGTATACAAAGTATTCAACAGAGAGTGCACGTCCAAAAAGTAAACAAGATAGTCAAACCCCGGTCAAGGCTAAGGAATAGACCCTAAGTACTGTCCGCGGGCCATCCCTGCAGATGCAACATTTCGTGAATTCGAAGGGATTATGTCCGTGGGACTTTGTCCGTTTTACCTATCTACAGGATTCTATTCAGGGAGGGGGATTTGTCGGAAAAATTATGTGCGAGGGATTAATTTTGGTCCCGGTAGGTCATTCCCAAAGCGTCATTCGTTTTTTTATCTGACCAGAGGATTTAGTTAAAATTTGCATGTATTTTCTGCAGTTACCAGCCATATCTCATAGAATGTCAATTTTGCCCTTCATGTAGGCCTACCCCTATTTGATAATGGGAAAAATCATACAGGCGCAGTCCTGTTTCGGATCCGGATGTTGATTCGGAACACTGTCAAAATTTAGTCATTTAAAACAGGGATGCTGCTGGCAGTACAAAACACAGCAGTTATGCCCTAACGTGATGTGATATCTTTACAACACGTAAAATTTATTTGGCAAAAAACAGCAGTCCAAACTTAGGTTCCTGTGTTTGATATGTTGCACAAATATCGTCAAGTTTATCACACTATCTGGAGTGTTTTTATAGGCCAACCTCTGAGACATAATACGCACTTACTTCAATTGGTTGTACATGTAATTGCTACATTACAGTGATAGGCAGCACTTCAGCAAATGACACTACAGAGTCTAACGATTGGCTTTTCTACACCAAAACGTTTTATTTATCCATGTTCGTCTGAAATAGTGATATACCAAAAATTACCGAATGAAACTAGAAGGCGCTCGTGAGAGTGCATATCTCCGCCAAGCGAAGTGATTAAGCATTACTACTGTAAAATGTAGAAGTTTTCACAGAAGGGCGCCACCGTCTCTGCCGGTTGTGTATGACATGTGGAGATGATGATGAGTCATCGTGTACACACACAGAACGACGGACAGAACGACCAATCTCTTAATCTCCTCCAATGTTCACTACGTTCACCTTGGAGGAGATAATAACAGTGTCGAGTGCCGACATAATAGGGAGCCGTCTATTCTGTTACATCTTAAATCTATCAGTAATCAGCCCTAGAGTTCTGCGATTATTATTATTTACATATATGTAGCCTATAAACCTATGCGACAATTTTTTCTCAATTTCGATTGAATATAAAATGACACTAAACTCTGACGTTTTAAACTGAAAATCAGTACACCGGTTATTTGTGCTCTATGGGAATACTGCGACAAGGCTGAATGATGCGGGTGACACGAGACCACAGTGGTGTTCATAACCGCGCGTCCCGACTTTTCAGGACGCAGAAACAACGACGCTTGTTTTGTAACTAAACGCTTTCTTTTCGTCAGCCAAGAAACGTAAAAAACCACACGATGACGACGATGATTCTAAGCGAAGTACGCGGCGAACACCAAGCTAGAATTACCTCCGGGACCAACAGTTTACGACGAACTTTGCGACGAGACAACAAACGTGATGGATATTGAATATTATGGGGTGTTTACACGTTTGCTGGATAGTGTAAACACCCTATAATAGGGTGTTTACACGATCCGGCAAACGTCCAGCAAACTTCCTGCAAACGTCTAGCATTAGAACGTGTATTTTGAATACATCTGCTGGAAGTTTGCTGGACGTTTGCTGGATCGTGTAAACACCCCATTTAGGGTTTTTGTGGCTCTAGACACAACAAAGGATAATTTGGACAGTTTATTCACCTGTCTTTGTAATCGCTAACTTACAGTAATTTTTAGTTTAGTTCGGCTAACCTAACCATTTATGCGCCACATCTTCGGGGTATATATCTAAGGGCAGATTCCAGCTGCGCCAAAAAAGGCGTTCACGACGTTAAGTAGACAAATACGCTCGTACGTAGGCTACGAATGTACACGAGTGTCAGTAGCGAATAATAACATAATAATATGTAATAGCACACGACGAATGCTCAATGATAACTTACTGGAGAGTTTGCGGAGTATTCCACCGACACTATTCAGCGTTGTGAACATCTGGTTGATTAATGACGCTGCGTCGGTGCATCCTGGCTAGCAGTCGTTAATGACCACCAGAATGTAATAAGCGATTTGCGAGCGAAGGCAGGTCGAATATCTCGCGATAGGCGAGCGATTTACAAGGAACAGAGGTCGAACACCTTAGCGATTCACGAGCGAGTGCGTAATACCCCGTTTTCACGATGAAGCAAACATGTTCACGTGTAATTTTTTGAATACGTTTGCTTCATGTTTGCTTCATCGTAAACACTGCGTTATTAATTCACCACGAACGTCGTACTCTAAACGTTACGAGCGCCAGTACGCTTAGTGCAGTGAAATGAGCAAATACAACTTCGTCGTTAGTACACCAAAGTTTATCGATTTTTTTTTGTTTCAACGCAGAAGGGAAAGTAGTTTATAATGCTCTTTACCGATTGTCGATATAGCTCCATCCGTTCCAGAGATATTGTCGCTCAAATTTGAAAGTTGTTTCAACGCGCGAACTGTCGATGTTGGGTAAGTCGAAATGAGCAAACACAACTTTGTGGTTAGTAAACCCAATTCCTCCATTTTTTGCATTTAACGTGAAATAGATAGTAGATGAAATCGCCGTTAACCGAATTTTAAGGGGGCGGGGCGGTGTCCCTCAATCCGGCGGTGGTTTGATCATCATACGGCTGTGGATGAGGATTTGTGTCGGCAGAGAATTCCACTCGTGATAGATACTGCCGCAGGTCAGACAGACACTGAAGCAGTTGTTGAACCACCAGCCGCCGTCGCGGATGGACGCACAGTTATCCATGCCGCTTCGGTCGTTGTCGCGGCCATCCGTCGTGAACATCGATGATTTATCAAGGACTCTGTCGTCAAGGCCAATGCATGCAAGGCCACTGCTCTTTGTCCTCGGGACGCCTCGTAGACGAGGCCAAGTTCTCGAGGACACATCACAGTTGTCAACCGTCGTGAACATCATTCCGTCGTGTATGTAGTTGGGATCGGAATGCTGCAGATCGTTTCCAGAGTCCCCGCTGTATCCGGAAACATCGGCGGTCAGGTTTGCAGGGTGCCCCCTGAATAATCATCGAAGACTTGCGTTATATAGCAGGCTGTTTCCCGCGTTTTCGGTGTATCCGGAAATGTCCAGTCGGTACTGGTCGGTCGTCTCGTCTCCGATCTGAAAGGACCAGTACTCTGCCGAAAACCAGCGGCCATCGGAAAGCTGTTTTACCTCAACCCTCAGTCGATAGGGCTGGACACTGGTCAGAAGATGGAGTCGCTCCAGACCAAGCCAATAGTTGGAACCGAGGCTTCCGAATCCAGCTTTGTAGTCGGCCCAAGGCAACATCCAGTCGAAGCTGTCGTCTCCGTTATTCTCTTGAACGATGATCCAGCAGAAGATGGACTGCACCGAAATCGTTCCCGGCTGGGTGGGGACCGATAGATCGATGGTGGCATTGCTGGCCTGGAAACCTGTCACAACACATCAACATAATGTAAAATCCTTCCCACAGGAGGTAACACTAAAATGCACATGTACACTGCGGAAACGCAAGAACAAATCTGCAGTAGCGGAAAACTTACATGTATGCGAAAAAGCGATCTTGAGTAGGCCTATTGACCCCGCCAATTCACGGAACAGGTACTGGTAGACCTATTGTTTCTCACGCAATTTTTATGTCTTTGGGATACCCGCAGGGAATTACGATGTAGTGTTTTACTGTGTTCTTTTAATCTCGTTCGACAATCATCCTAATCTCTACAACTACTATCTACAGGTGTACTTACGTTTTCCGTGCTTGCGTATTCCAGTTCTGCAAATTTGTACTTCCGTTTTTACTGCATTTGCATTTTTGTCACCCGTACAAAATGTCCCGTTTCGCACTTGAGTTTTCCAATATAATTGTGATTTCAGCCACAAAGCAGTGCTGATCCTGTTTCCTCTACCCTCAACCAGACAACGGCGAGCACTGCGATACCACAGCCATACGGGGCCAGCGCACCATTTATATTTTATCTGTTCGCGCCCCAGCTTGCGATGGCACTCCTTACGCTTTTCCACGAAGGGACGGCCAGACTAAGTTAACCTTACGGATTAGCTATGTCAGTTTCTTTTCGATTTAAGATCAACTGCAAGATTAGTAATTTTTATTAAGACATTTCAGTTGAATTTATACCCGGTGGGCAAGCGCTGCAAGCAGTTGGAGTAGCATTATAGCCACGACAGCCGCAAGGCTGAGCTTCAGCCACGTCAATGCTGTCAGTGCACTCGTGATACAGTTCTCCATTGTGCGGAGAACTGTATCACGAGTGCACTGAC
>Ga0209671_1003552_pt1 | contig 15050 bp, 6 predicted proteins | sample WorMetHERISLAND2_2_FD_187401 | JGI IMG/M metagenome (GOLD analysis project Ga0209671, IMG submission 187401) | Marine gutless worms symbiont microbial communities from Max Planck institute for Marine Microbiology, Germany - Olavius geniculatus... | ecosystem: Host-associated > Annelida >... | reverse complement strand
AAGTATGTGCATTAATTTTTTAAAGCGCGTTAATTTTTTTAATGTGCATTAATTTATTAACGCATTAATGCATTAATTAACGCGCCAATTGTGACAGCTCTAGTTTTAGCATACTATAGCACAGCAGAATTGCATTTATGATGACAACAAGATAATTACATCTCCCGTCTACACAGTAACGTGCTAATATATGGAACAATTTTTCTGATATTACATAAAGACAAATTTACAATCACTTATGCAAAATACTATTAAAATATTTTTTACACGTGACAAAGTTATGCAGAAAATACTGCAGACTTGGCTATGCAATAACAATAGTAGCAGTAGAGGCAGATGCAAATACCTGACCTGTAATGTCTGAAGTCGATGCTCATAAATAGCAATGATCTCAGACGCTTTGACGTCACGAAGCTGCAATGACAACATTTGATAAACTGTACTTAAAACAAGATAGCCAAGCCTTGCTCAAGGCTAAATACTGTCTGTGGGCCACGCCTATGCATTGTATGCAATATTTCAGGAATCCAGGAGAAAAGCAACCTGTCTGAGGAATGTTTATTTATCTCTTTTACTATTATATGGTTTATACACGTGTTAAGTCAGTCACAACAGTAAAGAATAATAGCAAGTGCATCTCTCAATAGCAGGATGGCTCAGTTGGCAGGAAGGCAGAAAATAACACCATCCAAAAATATCCGAAAAAAGGTTACACAGCACAGAACAAGTCAATCAAAATAACACTGGCAATATCTATCTTAGAATACCCACGATTGTCAAGCACAGCACTACCAGCTCAATTCAACTCTGCTAAAAAGCAGATCCTAATCAAACAAAAGAACAACAGTATAAAGACTGCAGGTATGCTAAAACAGTTACAAAAAGAACCTAATTTAAGCAATGATGTTTTAGCGCACAAGAAGTGCAAAAATGGGGGTAAAAACAAGGGAATAGCGAAGCAAATTAGAATGTGATACATACCTCAAGTCCGCTGTGCATTTTCTCAATGATCTGCTGTACGGAAGTGTCAAGGTTGGATGATGTCAGCGATGTATTTAATGGTCTGAGAATCCCCGAGTCCTTGCCCGTGACACCTCGGCTAGCTGCATCAACGTGACAGGTCGTGGGTACAGAGACGGGAGAGATGGTCGTATGTCCATTACTTATCACCGGTGAATTAGTAGATGTCAGCATGGTGTGATGTGAGGTCGTCTTGTGGCTGTTCAGTGCTGCCAACGACTCACTGATGCTGAAACACGGAAACCACTCACAGTGCGATACACGACAACTTTTATAAACATCTCAAAACTGAATTTTTATATGTAACAGCATGCAATGCATCACGCATCTTAGCTATCATCCAAGCGTCCGTCTGTCACAAAACGTGCAAGCTAGAATCACAAAATCTACACTGTGGGCTGCTCCAATTACTCTAGTTTCTTGTGACAAAATTCTGCGCTGACCTTGAATCCCCCACAATTGGGGGTTTCAGTGATTTTTTGTTATTTTTCTGCGGCACACACTTCAAGCATAAATTGCGCTGTAACGGCTGGAGATAGACAACCTGTGGACAGGAACTGCTATAAGCTCTTGTGCAACTCACAAGCTTTGCTCAAATTACTTGTTTTACTGACAGTATTGTACTCAGTATTGTCACAGTTTTCTTGTCCATTAACATAATAACTCATGAAGTGCTGCATTTAGCTGGAAGAAATTTTGCATGAACGTGAATCTTGGCAACATCTAGAACACTACCATACATCAAGCTTATAGATCAAAGGTCAAAATCAAAAGACTGGATTTTTGAACACTGTGAGATAGGACAAATAAGTCTGCCAACACGACAACCCAAAAACCGCTGCATTCAGCTTGATGAAATTTTGTCATAAGTCAAAGGTCGAAAGTCACACTGGTCTCGTGTTTTGTGTGCATGATACTGCAGCAATATTTCACCTTGTAATGAGATGACTATTCAACACTATAAAAAATTTTGAGCTTTTGACATTACGAAAAACTTTGTAGTTAGGACATTTTGCTAGAAAACCATGCAGATACCAGATTTTGTTGCCATTCTGGCGTGGAATCAGACTACATACAGTGGATAAGCGAAGTCGTTGAGCTGACCGCCTGCGATGGCAACCCGCAGTGCCACACTGATACGACTGCAGACGTCGGACGTCAGAGTCCGTGCAATCACCGAACCCAGCCTCGAGTCCTACAGCCAACCACCAGATGTCACCAAGTAAAAGGCAAAAGATAAAAGATTAAAAGTGGTGCATAGCTCTTGACAGGGAACCATTTGCAGAGCTACAGAGTCGTTACTACAAGTTACTACCTGCCACATGGGATCACAGTATAATCTGCCACCTGACACAGGTAAATGCACATCGCACCCCACCTTAATTCCAGCCAGACAGACTGGTACTCAATTTACATACCCTAGAAGGATGAAAGGATGAGTTGACCTTGATGCTGGTTGTATACCAAGATGGATTATCTGTCTGCAGACAGTCACCCATCAAAGTAGCAACCAACTGATGGTGACATAACCGACCAGGAGTTGAACCCACGACTTCTCAATCCTAAGTCCAACACCTTACCATTACACCACCAAGCGATCTAAGTACAACACCTTACACAGCTCAACGAATGTTGAGCTGCCAAATGCCATCTCAACACATACAGCTTTCACAAAGTACTTCCGGCAACTGTTGAGGCAGAAATTTCACACACCAGATGAGTTTCCAGGCGACCAAAAAATTTATAGGTTTAAAGAACAAAAAGGTGTATAGCTCTTTATGAAAAACCTATCGTAAAGCTACAAAGTGTCACATGATATATGAGACCTCTCAGTCTTACATGCTGCCCAACACAAGTGAATGCTCGAATGCTCCTTGCCTTGGCCAGTACTTGATTACCTACCTCTGAGGGATGGAAGGCTGAGTTGACCTTGGGTGTTGGTTATGTACTGACATGGTCTACTGGTCTGCAAACAGATACCTATTAAAGTAGTAACGACTTGATAGTGTCCCAACCTTGACTGGGAGTTAAACTCATGATCTTTTGATAGTAAGTCCAGTGTTCTACTGCTAACCGTCACATTAGCAACTCAGCTATATCAGCAGTGTTAAAGCACAGAAAAATAATAAGGAAAAAAGACAAATATGACATCGAAAAGCACAACTAGCAGGAAACTGACCAGCAAAATCTGTCGTGTGGTTGTCTGCACGCCTGTGGATAATGTTGACAATCGCAGCATCAGCTCCATAACGTGAAGCACCAAGTCATCACTGACGTCACTAAATCCAAAGACAGATGGACGGCAAGAGAAATGAGTAAGTAAGAAAGTGAGTAAATAGTTTACTGACATGTGCCACATACACAAAACAGTACTAATGACACACTAGTGCAGTAAAAGAAACCAATTAATCTAAATGGAAAATATGATCAGAAAACAATATGACAATTTCCAGAGGGTCAGCAATTGATGAAAAACTGTGAGTCTTAGACTTCTGACCACAAAACCCAACCAGTTGATCCAACAAAGTGTACCGATGATACCCCGCAAACAAAATCATGAATGAATATTGAATACACAGAGGCACAAGTCCGTGAATGAGAAGAGAAGCTTTACATCCGTGTGATGCATTAGCTAAGTCACTTGCAGGCATCAATCATTTGTACTTGCACTGATAACAAAAAAGAGCAGCAAAAGCTCAGACAAATTGACAACACAAGGAACCTAGATAACAGCTGCAGTTTTCAGTCTTCAGGTTGACTACAAAAACTAGAAATTTGGGGCAAAGCCCAACGTGAGTCCGCCCGGCGCCCTAAGTCCGAACGGGAAAAATTAGTGAGGGGGGTAAAGAGGAGAGGGAGAGAATTTCCCCAGCATCAGTCACGTGGCCCGAACTCAAATGCATTGGCATACGCCGAACGCGCATTGTCGACTTAGGGTAGGTCAACATTAGCGCTTATAACTTGGTTCGTGGTGGACGGAATTTTACTAATTTTTTCTGTTCAACGCAGAAAGGATCGCTCTCGTTAACGCCGTTTAGATTATGTCGATATCTTCATTGGTTCCAGAGATATTTGCACTCAAACTCGAAAGTTGTCGTAAATCGCACCAATTTTTGGACGTTTTTTGTCCTCCCAAATTTTAAGGGGGCGGTGCCCCAAAAGTTGTACCTGCGTTAACACCTAAACATAGAGACACGTCAAGTGCCAAAGTTTTGTCGGGCTACACCCCCTAACTCTGAAGTTATAAGTGCTAATCTATTGCATTTTAAGCCAATTTTTGACTCCCTTTTAAAAAAAGTTGTAAGGGGGGCCCCCGCCCCCGGTGGGGGGTGCGCTAGTAAGACTTGGTCATTCTCTAGCGCGTGTGAAAATTTGGGGGCGCAGCACCCCCTAGGGGTCGAAATATGGTTTTCCGAAAAATGCGACTTAGGGTAGGTCAACATTAGCGCTTATAACTTGGTTCGTAGTGGACGGAATTTCACAAAGTTTTTTTTGTTCAACGTGGAATTAACCGTGTTTGATAATGCCTTTTACCGCTTGTCGATATCTTTATCCAGTTTAGAGATATTTGCGGTCAAACTCGAAAGTTGTCGTAAAACGTACTAAATTTTTGACGTTTTTTTGCCCTCCCAAATTTTGAGGGGGGCGGTGCCCCCAAAAGTTGTACTTGCGTTAACACCCCAATATAGAGACGCGTCAAGTGCCAAAGTTTCGTCGGACTACACCCCCTAACTCCGTAGTTATAAGCGCTAATTTATTACATTTTGAGCCAATTTTTGACCCCCCTTTGAAAAAAGTTGTAAGGGGGGCCGCCGTCCCCGATGGGGGGTCGCTAGTAAGACTTGGTCATTCTCTAGCGCGTGTAAAAATTTGGGGGTGCAGCACCCCCTAGGGGCCGAAATATGTTCTTCCGAAAAATGCGCTTTAGGTGGGTACGATTTCACATCTAGATCTCCAAGGTCACTGGACCAAACTTCACTGGACTTGTTTCACCTAACGCAGAAGGAATTGCGGTAGACGGAATAAAAATCCGATTTAGCATATATTCATCTGTTTCGGAGATATTCGCCACCGAACTTCGAAGTCGTCCGAAATCGGGCCAAATTTTGCATGTTCTTGGCCCCCGAAATTTTTTTGGGGTGTGCCCCCCAAAATTTTGGATCGGCATTATAAAATAGTGCCTTGTACTGACCGTCGTGCAAAATTTCACGCCAGTCGGCCGACGCATCTCGGAGATCTCGCGTTGCAAAAAAATAAAACATCTGCGCTAAAACTTAAGTCCTTCCGAAAACGATAGTTTTCGGGCGTACTAATTAATAGGTGCCTATATCTCATGGGACCCGCATGCTGGCCTGATCCAGAATGATTATTGGTAATATAACCAAAATCCTGAAGCTTGCTATACCATGACATTGTCAAATACTTTGACCACAAAGTGCAGTCCCACAAGAATATGCAGTTACAGTCACTACACTGATAACAACTACTTGAATAATGCAGCGAATTATGAGTTTAAAATCTACAAATGTACACAACTACGTAGAGAATTTGATTCACAGTGAATGCAACATGTTAAAAATACTGACGCGTAGTCGCTGTGGTCGCGGAACATGGGAGGCGGAGTTTTGACGGAGCACTGTCGGCTCAGCTGGCACTCAACCACCACCGAGCAAGCAGCCGCTATATCCAGCTGACCAATCAGCTCATGGCAAAAGACATCGTTATGGCACAGCAGTTTCAGCAATGTCAAGAATTACAAAACGGTGTACATGTACTGTTGGCTTCATCTCTGCTTTTGTGCATTTTTCAGATTCAAACTTCAAGCACAATGTCATGCTAAGTAAATACATAAACTATCTCTGCTTTTATGTATTTTTCACATTCAAACTTACAAGTGCAATGTCATGCATGTTGAATAAGTACAAGAAATATGCCGCCAACAAATGTCACCAGTGGTTAGGCTTAATTTGCAGTCAGCATCTGAGACATGCGTTTTTATCCATTACCCAAAGTAAACACTTACGCTCCACAGACAGCAATCTTTAGCTTTTGACGTCCATCCGATGCTGGTGACCTTGGCCATTAAACATTGAAACAAAAAAAAACTGAAACTCCTTCCGCTGGAAAAAGTCTGCATCAAATTCGGTTCTTGTACACCCTTTTCGAGCAGAAGCTTACGTGAAACAGATTGATAAACCAACAAACATAATAGGCATATAAGGTAACCACACAGTAAAGGATATGCTGTAGGAGCTCAATGACTCGAAGCTGTTTTACAAGCTGAGGTTTAACGAGCGAACTTTCACTCAGCAGACTGCCTGTTAATGTCTGTGTAATGATCGGTCGAATCAAGTTGTTGCTTTGTCTGACGGAAACATTATCACACTTCACCTCCTACACAACAAACAAAACATCACTGACAATTACAAACAAAAACAGATTAAATACCAAACCTGCACTAGCAAAACAGTCACGGACAAGCCATGTTAACCACAGAGTTATCACACTAGCTAGGCTAGCCTCTAACTTAATCCGAAGGCAACCAGACCAGAAGTAAATGGTGTTTTAAAAACTACAAACTGCCAATTATTCATCAGAATAGCAATTACAAACAAACAAAAATAAAAGTATTTAGTATGATGTAGTGCTTGCATCAGTCTCCAGGAATGAACTCATACACACAGTACAAGATCAACAACTATGTTTTCCTGATCACATGCTACGAAACACATGGTCTCCACATGTATTCCAGTACACCATGGTCCATAAAAAATGTGCCTCTTTTATTTTTTGAATAACTTCGTAAAACAATGGCCAATTTTAATAATTTTTGGCACGCAACATCAGGAAAAAACTTGATGCAAATGACTGTAGTTTTGGCCACCTCACTTAAATACTGTCGCTGCACTACCTTCTGAAATGCAGAAGTCTTTTGGTCATTTACAACAATGAATTCATACTGGATGGCACATGCGTCGGCTCAGAAATGATTAACCGAAAAGCGACAAATACGATTGGCAACTATTGTCACAGCACACACATACACCAAAGGCATAGTATGCACACGACCTATTATGGCCGTGGTAGTGACATTTTGGCTTACCATACCAAGCTCACGGCACCAAAATGAGCGTTTTGACCAAGCCATGGAGATGCGTCCATAGCAACATCGATGTTGCAGCGTTACAAAATACAGCAAAAATCCTTTGTTATGGAGTGTTTGGATGCTGCTAAATAATCACACGCGTACTGTCACATCATATTCGTTATTTTTCACAAAACGTCGAGTCCAATTAAGGTGAATTTAACCGGAATTAGTGTGAAATTTGCGGTCTGCATATGCGAACCGACGTACCCAACAAGCTGAAGGTACCATTTAACTCACAAAATAGTTCCATGCAAATTGCACGTTGCTATGTGTCTTAGCACATACTTTATGTAGTGCTAATATAACAATAACACAATAAAGTGAAAGAACGGCAACACAATATTATACAAGCACACATCGCAATGAAAATAGGTGTTAAGGAGGAAGTGACCACTACCACAAACACAGCCTGTTGCAAATACTACGTGCCTCTGCAGCGTATATATGTACTGTGCTATTGTATCTCAAAAAGTCACATGTGTCACATCACATCCTCTTTATTACAATGTGCTCAAAATGTCCTCCTCCGGCGCGAATGCAAGCGGCAAACGTTGACAGCACTTGCAAACAGCAGGCTCAACAACCTGCATTTCACAAGGTAGTGTAGCAACAGTATTAAAGTGAAGTCGCCAAAAGTAAAGTCATTTGCATTGAGTTTCTTCCTAATGTTGCACGCCAAAAATAATTAAAATCAGCCAATGCTGCACGGAACGATTCAAAAAATAAAAGTGGCAGTTTTTTGTGGACCATGGTGTACTTATGGGCCAAACCAGCCAAGTCATGTCATAACAAGACGTGGCTGCCCTCGACTAAACTACGTGGACTATGTCGAAGTTGACCGGAATGAAGGCCGACGAACTGGCGAAGGTGTCACAAGATCGTGAAGCCTGGTGTGAACTTGTAGTCACGTGCGTTGACACACAACCACCCGACTAATAAAGAGAAAAAGCACTAAAAGCATACAAAAGTCACAGACAATTAAAACTACATTAGTCAGTTTAACAAAAAAAGAACACAGCAATAATGGATGGCACAGCATTACAGAACAAATCAATCAGAAACCTCGTAGAAATGCTGCAGACATTCAACAGCAACGGTTAGCTCTGTGGGTGAGAGAACGGCCCAGTTAGCTATACTTGTGAGCAGTGGACTGGTACCAGCTGACGCAGACTTGCTCTTGACTAGCATAGTACCCGCTGACGAGGTCTCACTGATCAGTCGACATATGACAGCACGCAGGTCGGAAACTTGACAAAACCCCGCGCATAGCTCAAGAACCTGCCAGCAGATCAGAACGAGACAAAATATCGACCCCCAAATGACTCGAAATGTTTCCCTACCACAGCATCACAAGAAATAGTTTACCACAATCAAAATAATGAACATTCTTGATTGTTTCAAAAAACACCGACTAGAAAGCCTTAGTGCAGTGATGAGAATAGAAAAAAAAACAATTATTTTCAAAATGCTCTTTAAAAATTGCACATACCGTGATGATTATAAATATTTTCTACATCGACTCTCAGTCAAATTGTAGCATGCAAATATGGCCAAATAAGATCCCAAAATTAAAATCAGGAATATCCGTATTCCATAGCAGCATCAGCTCTACAATGGGCGACTTCGCTAAGCCTAAACTTTAGTCTAAGTACATACTTAAGTCAAAAAGTGAAGTGATTTCGAAAGTTTGGTCTAAGTAGGTACTTAAAACAAAGTTTTGGTCTAAGTCAATAGACTCGGATCAAACTTAAGTCAGTTCGATTTGCATGGAAGAGATAGCTTTAGCCCTTAGGGCTTAACTTTCGCTGAGCCTGAATCCACTGCAACTTCTGACTATAGCTGAGCGAAAACACGGCGACTATTTACAGTCATATATGTATGGATAATTCTGTAAATCAAAGCAGTCTGGTACCAAAATAAATGCCGCAATGACTTTACAATGACGTAAGATGTTACGTCACACCTCTTGCGACGCAATTGAAAAAGCAAGTCCAGGCGTAACTGGTTGATTTATTTCCTGTTAGGCAATTATTTTCTGCCATTTTTAATCATTATGGTCTAAAAACTTTGGTCCAATAGTTAAACTTTGGTCTAAGTACAAACTTTAGTGTCTAAGTCAAAACGTAACGTCGCCCATTGTCCTTGCTGACAGTTGGCTAAAGATATACATTATTAGCAGGACAGTGATTAATGTTACTGACCTGTCGAGCGATGTCAGTGTTAGTGGACATCAACTGTGATAGAACCTTCCTCATGCAAGCCTCAAAATAGTCGTACCTACAACATCAGAACAGTTGATCTAGCAATGTCAATTTATTGATAATACAGCCTTTTCATTCTATTACTGTTGACGTTTCGGCAACTGCTGCTGCCTTCTTTGGAACGACTGTCCACCAGGTGTCACAGCGGCGAATGGTAAGTAATCATATATGGGTGAAAGTTAATAGAGCCCCTCGTATCCGTTTATCAACTTGTCTTGTTCTTTCCTAGAAGTGACATCTGGCGGACATTAGTTCCAAAGAAGGCAGCAACGATTGCTGAAACGTCAACAATAATAGAATGAACAATGTTGTATTATCGATGAATTTACATAACTAACTTATTAAGTTATTGTTTCAAACTGAGTCTATTCAAAGTTGGTCTAGTAGTAGAGTTAACACCCATAACCGTCAGATTCCAGATAGATTCTCTCTCAGATAATCTGCAAGCAATCTTGTGCAAGTAATAATGTCTGAACCTACAAATTTGCAAATTTTTGTATATTCTGTGCTCTGGAGAGCAAATAAAAACTCTGATAAATCAACTAACTAATTTCGTAGCTAAGGTTTAAGTTCAGCCATTTAACCCCCCCCAAAACCAACAAAGCCAAGAGGGTTAGGTTTTTAAAAACGTAAAACATTATTATTATTACAATATTAAAATAAACAAATAAATGTTAAATAAATGCCAAAAATAGCACTCTCCAAGGTGGCCAAATAGAACAGCCAGTGCCTTTAACCGACTGGGTCAGCGTACCAGCAGTAACTGAGCCTATTGTTATGCATACTGTCAGTTTTTAAGTGCAACTTCCATATCTTATCATATCATATCTGGAACTGACTTCATGATTGAGTGTTGCACGTGAGAATGCGTTCTGAGCAGATCGGTGAATAAATCGACAGCGTACTGCCTTGTGGTCTGTTGGTCACAGTTCACAAGGATGTTAAACAGCAGCTGAAATATCTGATTTATGTTCCGCGTATTCAGCAACTGTTGGTACACAAAAGAAAGCAACTTAATAAATATTGGTAACATTAATTCTCAGCAGTTTTAGCAGCTGTTGAAGACATTTTTTGTTCGAGTGCTAAGATTGCGGCATGTTGTGGCTAACTTAAACTGGGCCTTCAAAGCCACTTTACTTACTTATTTACTGTCAACATAAAATCCACCAAGTCAAAGCTACAATGGACGCAATGAAAAATTAAGACGGCATAATATCTACACTGCAAAAATGTTTTAGGTTGATGTACACTGCACAACAGAACTTGACCTAATGTCTGTACAATTAAACAAAACAGCAAAAACCTGATATACAGTAACTACTATCCATTTCTAAATTTGAAAAATCTTCTTGGTATTGTTGGTTATTCAAACTATGAATGACTCAAGTCTGGTGGAAGCCTAGCTAGAGGAACAGATGTAAAACACTTTATGACGTCACAAGTTACAATGATGTAACATCTGCTTTAAGCTCACACAAGTTTGAGAAAAATAGGCATTTCATGTATGCATAGATTTTGGAAAGTTCTTCATGTCTAACATATTGACTTGCAAAACTTTTTAATGCTCCTCATATATCAGTCCATGTGTAGTGTCTATATTCAATTATTCATCATTAGCATTAATCATTAAAACACAGTGCAAACACAGACCTATGGTCCAATATCATCATGCAGACAAAGACTGGTGACAAATATTGCCAGCAACAACTACGACAACAACTACTACTATAAATACAACATGCTGTCCAACGTCATCATGCAAACAAATACTGCTGACAATATTCAGTGCAAATATTGCCAGCTTCTGACTGCAAACAACTACAACAACAACAACAACTATTACAACAACTAATACATGGTACAGACCTGCTGTCCAATGTCATCATGCAGGCAGAGGCTGGTAACAATACTCAGCGCAAATATTGCCAGCTTCTGACTGCGATGTGCGAGGAACGACAACAGACGTTTGTAGAACTGTTTCACATTGTCCTGCCAACAACAAACAACTCCTACACAGAGCGCCACTACTACTACTATTACTATTACTACAATAAAACACTAACACTACTACCACAAATGGGGGTTTTGTCAGTTGATAATGTCACTGGTCGAATTACAGCAAAGTTAATCAATGATGGGCCCGGTTAGTACTTGGATGGTGACTGTTGGCAGACGTGTAAATCATGTCAGTATGTAGCCAGCCACCCAGTTCAACTCAGCCTGACCATCCCTTCGTGGATAGGTGCAGTGAGTACTAGTGATTGCAATCCCAGAATTGAGAAAAATAGGAACTAAGAAATTTGTAATCCCGGGATCCCAATTTCGGGATAAGGCTTACGGATTAGTCATTATTTCAGTATCACTTAATGACTGATTTTATGCATAGGACGAAGTAGGTCTCTATACCGAAAATATATCCGAATTGCATGGAGAGACTGTGACTGCCAAAATACAACTTACGGTGCACAACAATAAGTAGAACTCTAGCACACGATAAATATTTTTATTCATTGGACAGCTAGAATTGTTGTTTGTAGCATTCAACCTCGAAACAATACCACTTTAACAAATTTTTTGAAATCCCAAAATCCCAGGATTGGGATGCCGCCAATTCTGAGATTCAAGATTGGCAAAAATGGCCGAGATTTGGGATCTCAAGATTACAAACACTGAGCTGAGACATAAACAGGTGCACCACGTGATGCACTAGCCTGCATCTGTGGTCTCCCTGCAGTGCAAACTGCTGTCTGGCTGAGGGCTAAAAACAGAGATCAGCGCCACCCTATGGGCCATAAGGCTCGGGAAAAACTTTCCTTTACTTTTACTACTACTACCACTACCACTACTACTAGTGCTACAATTTTACAATAACAACCAAAACCACAACTACAAAGTGGCTTGGTGGTGTAACAGTAGGATGTCAGACTTATGACTGAGAGGTCATGAGTTCAACATTTGGTTGAGTCAATATCAATTGGTTACTACTTGTATGGGTGACTGTCTGTGGACAAGTAAACCAAGGTCAACTCAGCCATCCATCCCTCTGGGGTAGGTAAATCAAGTACCACCCTGTTTGGCTGGAGTTAAGGCAAGTCATGTTCACCTGCCAGCTAATACAATATGTTCCCATACGGCAGGTGCTCCACGGCTGTGACAGGTTTCTATTAAGAGCTATGCACCACCTTTACCTTTACTTATTACTACAACCGGTACTTTCCTTTAGCCATATCTTTGGTCTTTACAAAAGTTTGTACCAATGTTCTAGTGTTCAGCTGTACTTTTCAGTAATGAAACATTGCATAGTTTTTACGTGCGAAAGCAGCTACTGCTTTCAGCGTGTCTTAACCATCACAATTCTGTCCGTCTGTCTCTCCGTCTGTCTTTCACACAAGTGAATCAGTCAAAAACGGTGCAAGATAGGATCACCAAGTCTTCACCGTCGGCTGCCTGGGAGATTCTAGTTTCAGGAACGTAAAGCTTTTCCATAAATTTGAAGGGAGTCACCCTGAACGAAAATGCTAAATGAGAGGAGGGTGAGCAAAATTTGTGATTTATTTGCAATTAATCACTAATAAGAAGTCGTACACTGGCTCTCGATTGGCGCCGAATTCGATGACCTTGAATGACCTTGAGCGCCAAAATAGGGGGTTTCATGGATTTTTTGGCGATTTCGGGCTGTGACGCAAGTCTGTATCATTCATAAGGTGGTGCCATGGAACTATCGTTATGCGATCCAGATAGAGAATTTGGTATTTGTATATTAACTTAGTGTGAACACCCTAATTTTCAGCTAAACTACTGAACCGGAACTGCTATAAACTTTTGCGTATCTCGTGAGCATTAGCTCAAATTTCTTGTCTTTTCTGACCACAAAATGATAGAATTGATGATATTATTTCAAACTGCCTTCCCGGCTTCCTCTACTGCTTTCAGATTTTTCAAACTCACAGAGGTAAAGATGAATTATTAGCACAAAGTGGCTGAGTCACCTTGCCTTTGACAAACATCTGAAGAGAGAGATTGTTGCGACACAAGTTTGCCATCACACCAAGACACCATGGCGTCACCTCGGTCTCCTTACCCTCACTGAAAACACACACTCTACACACATTCTTCGACCAGGGTTAGAATAATATTGGTATTGGGACATTGGGTGTTGCCCAATAATTGCCAGTATTGGGTATTGGGTAGTACTGACAGAAGATGACAAATAATCAGGTGAGGCTTACTGCAAGGTAAGGTCTACTGGTTCTGTTGGACACTGCAAGGTCGAATGGTGGGTGAGCATAGAGGTCTCTGAGTGAGTGAGTAATTTCTTAACGGTACATCAGCACAAAATAGATCATTCAGTGCTATAAGTGGTTAAAATTAGTTAAAAGCAGTTAATACATGTATTACTAGAAATTTGGGGCAAAGCCCAACGTGAGTCTGCCCGGCGCCCTAAGTCCGACTGGGGGGAAATTAAGGGTGGGGGAAAAATTTCCTCGGCATCAAATTCACGTGGCCCGAACTCAAATGCATTGGCATACGCCGAACGCGCATTGTCGACTTAGGATAGGTCAACATGAGCGCTTATAACTTTGTTCGTAGTGGACGGAATTTCACAAAATTTTCTTTGTTCAACGCCCGAAGGATCCTTCTCATCAACGCCATTTACATTTTGTCGCTATCTTCATCGATTCCAGAGATATTTGCGCTCAAACTCGAAAGTTGTCGTAAATTGCACCGATTTTTGAACGTTTTTTGTCCTCCCAAATTTTAAGGGGGGCGGTGCCCCTAAATGCTGTACTTGCGTTAACACCCCAACCTAAAGACACGTCAAGTGCCAAAGTTTCGTCGGGCTACGTCCCCTAACTCCGAAGTTATAAGCACTCCTTTATTAAATTTTAAGCCAATTTTTGACCCCCCCTTTGAAAAAAATAGTATGGGGGCCCCAGTCCCCAGTGGGGGGTGCACTAGTAAGACTTATTCATTTTCTAGCGCGTGTAAAAATTTGGGGGCGCAGCACTCCTTAGGGGCCAAAATATAATCTTCCGAAATATTCGACTTAGGGTAGGTCAACATGAGCCCTTATAACTTGGTTCGTAGAAGACCGAAGTTTACACAATTTTTTTTGTTCAACGCGGAATTAACCGTGTTTGATAACGCCGTTTACCGCTTGTCGATATCTCTATCCAGTTTAGAGATATTTGTGGTCAAACTCGAAAGTTGTCATAAAACGTATGAAATTTTGGACGTTTTTTGCTCTCCCAAATTTTAAGGGGGGCGGCGCCCCCAAATTTCGTACTTGCGTTAACACCCCAACCTAGAGTCGCGTCAAGTGCGAAAGTTTCGTCGAACTACACCCCCTAACTCCCAAGTTATAAGAGCTCCTTTATTGCATTTTAAGCCAATTTTTGACCCCCTTTTGAAAAAACTTGTAAGGGGGCCCCCGTTTCCGGTGGGGGTGCGCTAGTAAGACTTGGTGATTCTCTAGCGCGTGTAAAAATTTGGAGGCGCAGCACCCCCTAGGGGCCGAAATATGGTCTTCCGAAAAATGCACTTTGGGTGGGTACGATTCAACATCGAGATCTCCAAGGTCACTGGACCAAACTTCACCGGACTTGTTTCGCCTAACGCAG
>Ga0209671_1003551_pt1 | contig 15050 bp, 9 predicted proteins | sample WorMetHERISLAND2_2_FD_187401 | JGI IMG/M metagenome (GOLD analysis project Ga0209671, IMG submission 187401) | Marine gutless worms symbiont microbial communities from Max Planck institute for Marine Microbiology, Germany - Olavius geniculatus... | ecosystem: Host-associated > Annelida >... | reverse complement strand
CGATTGCTTTGCTAATTATATTACAAATATGAATTACAATGTAAGACTTACTGTTATTTCAATAAATTGCAAAAATTGTCCCATTGGCTGTCCATACAATTTATTCCTTCGTTTTCCACCCCTGCGATTTGGTGCCGGATTTTCCAGTCTCGCGTCTTCAGTCGCCCCAAATCGAGTACCGGCTTATCTGGCTGGGGAAGGCGGGGCGCGTTTACCTATGTCGAGTGGCAGGTAACACTGTGATCCCATACGGTAGATGACGCTCCGTAGCTCGGAGATGGGCTTCCCATAAAGAGCTATAACAAGACCGATACGTGGAGGCCAAAACCACATCCTTGTTAGAGTAGGGCCCTGCGGAGCGAATTCTTTCGTTTCTAAATCTAGCGTCATTTAACACACAGAAACGTGTACGATCGGTTAAAGCCTTCTAAGTTCTAACACACAACGAAGTAGGCCTACATGACGGCTTGGCTATAGTTGCAATAACACTGTATAATAGCAATGTAGAACTGCGTATAAAAACTGCCGCCGGCAAACCGCAGTATGTCATGACTGCAGTGCAATGCATACACAGCATGTTGCGTGCAGTGGAACCGTGTAAGTACTGATCGACGAATAATGTGAAGCGTAGGGCCTATGAGTTGAGTAGAGTAGAGTAGAGTTTGACGTATTCACGCCTCCTCTGGCACGTACACGCGATCAACGTTTTCTCTTGCTGTTGCAATTCTTCAAGACATCGCACCAAATAGTGACTATGGCATATATAGGGCCTATGCATTTGCACGAGTCTATTCTAGAACAAGTTAGGCCTACCAGTCAACGTTCTCTCGGCAAGTAGTCTGCCACTTCTCCCATCGAGACTCAACTTCTCTCCTACTCTAGACTTATCTGTTTACTGGTGCCTATAGACCTGCAGTGATGACTCGTAACTATAACGTAGCAAAGCGCCTCCCTTTTTATGATCTTATCGTTTACGTTTTATGAAGCTTTATGCCTACAACTCTGCTTTTAACTTAGTCTTTAACTTCATGCTGCAGCATTCCCGCTGTGTACTGTTCGTGGTAGGAGCCTTTTTGCTAAACGGCCGGTCATGTATAGGCCTAGCCTATAGGTAGGCCTACCATGTTTGTTTCTGTCTTACGTTCGCATTTCATGTACGATGGCAGCAACTTGCAACAGGCTCACAGCCGCCGCAAAACAATAAATACACCAATGAATAAGCAACGGAATTGCTCTGCATGCGTTTGCTACACGGTAAATCGGGACTAACGAGATAGAGGCAGGGATGCCAGGGAAGGAGCGACAGTTTCTTTGATTATCACCTCTGCTATTCAGACTAATGAATGTCGTCAACTCAGGCTGGTAGATGGGAAAGGCGTTACTCTTATCCATTTTATTTATCCCTATTTGAATTCTTGGAGCAAGTGACCCAATCCCTCTTTCCCGCTTTCTTCTTCTCCATTATTTGCCCTTTCTGTCATATCTTTTTCCTTCGTTTTTCCGGCGAACTTTATACGGAGTCTTCGGAATATTGTAAGCTCTCAGTGGTGTCTGGAGTGAAGTTCGATCTGCCGTAAATTATGCGACATTCTGGGTCCAAAACACAACTTGGAGCAGCTCAGAGAGATATATCTGCCAACTGCCGTCGAACGGCTGGAGAAACTTTCCCAACTTTTATGATCGAGCATTTTCTCCAGGGTTTATAAGAATGGACGCCACTGCTACAGAACGCATATGCTTTCAGCACATTATCTTAGCGCATCATCTGCATCATAATTTTTTGTGAATATTAAGCCACAAAATCGAGACAGAATGGTACTTATGACGTTGTCCGCCAATAGCATGCCTGTGCTGAGTTACCTGCTTTAATTATACACAGCTGTGCGTTCGCAAGTGTAATTATGTGACTATGGTGACTCAAAATACGAGACAGCGTGCCGTGTCCGTGTCGGAGCATCCTGATGTTATGGTATAGCTCTTAATCAAAAAGTCATCTCAGAACTAAGGAACGTCACCTGCCATATGTGATCACATACCTGCTGCTCGACACGGGATGCTTCTTGTTTTAACCCCAGCCAGACAAATCGGTACTCGATTTACTGACCCCGGAGAGATGTAAAGCTGAGTTGACCTTTTATTTCAGCCTTCTTTGAAGTTTCACTGCGTGCAAAAGTGAAAGCGTTAGTACAATCGGACAACATTTGTACAACCAGATGTGGCACGGTATTTTATGGGACACAGTCTAGAACAGCTAGTAGGCCTACTGTGCACTATACAATATGAAAGCAAGTAGCTAGCAAACGCTGTATATTGCACACCTGAGTTGTTATTCAGTTTCTACTGACATCGAGACTACGCCACAGGTGGCCAGCATAGGCGTATGCGTTTTTTGGCAGCCTGCCAAGGTATATTTTTTGTTGCGTCTTGCATGACAAATAGGCCTACAAGGTGACGCAAAATCAAAAAGGAAATTTCATTTCCATACGACGACAACATGTATGCATTAAGCTGCAAATCCAGTTTCGCTATTCGCTGCGTCGAGTGACAAAAAATGCGAGTTGCACGTGAAATTTTTTCTGTGCGATTTGTGGTTAACTGCAGCTCCTCTTAGCAGTAGATTATTTCGTCAACAATGCCAATGTTCTTAGCCGTTTGTACTGCGTATGTTACACTTTTTTATGCGCCATCCGGTAAATTATTCTATCTCTGTCGATCTCGCTGTATTATGCACGTTGGCCGTTCCGGTTGCATAACGAATCTTGCACAGGAACATGAATCCGTACGACATTTTGCTGCGCACGCAACACGGCTTGCGATCTGCAGCTAAGCCGATCTGCAGCTTCCTAGCAGAATGGATCATTGTCATCTACGTGCCTAGGCCTGCTACATACATAAACGATCTGGCTCAAACTTGGATAGCAGCGTAATATTGCTCGTGCCGATCTCGACTCTCAATGTGATATCAACCGGTTTTCGAAAATCTTTCGCTGACCAAGTCGTTGTTGAAAATGTGAAAAAGAGATTCTATCACTCCCTAAACGCGACGTAAAATATGGTCATCTTTAGAATACTTAACTGTGGAAAGATACCTTAGAATTACTCACTTACTCCGAAGCTGACTACTTCTCGAAGTATAGCGTAGCGACGCTTTTCGGTATCACTGTATGCCTGACTTCTCTACTGGGCATGGGCCTGTGCAGTAAATGTCATGTCCAAGAAGTCACTTGAAACATTTTCGGAAGTTGAGATCTCGGTGCCTGTAGCGACAGTTCGTTTAGCTGCAGAGTATTATTACAAAGCTAACAATGGAAGAACGTTTTCCCAAGCTATGAATGTATCACTTGAGAACATCGTGCAATAAACAATGGGCGACTTCATTCTTTGATTTAGACTTTCGTCGAGACTTTCGCTGAGCCTAAACCTCGGTCTAAGTATCCCAATGTAGCCCAATGCCCACATATTATGCGCGCGTCCTTTTATCTTTAAGCTTTTAAGCTGAAAATTGCCACACCGGATTTTCTCTGTTTTGGAGAACTCTTGCAGCAATTTTTTTGGTTTCCGTATATTTTTTCTTAGTTTTCCAGTTGGAGACATACGAACTGACAAACGAACAGGCAGGCGTACAGACGAGACCCGTAATGCGGTCTATTAAAACGGCCACATAACGATACAAATCAGATATTCCGGTGCCTGTCGTGCGTACACAGCTGCCAATGACAGACACTAGGCCTGCCTGCTGCATTTAGTCGAGCTAATGGACAGCTGATTAAATCGATAAATTCACTTACATCACCGCAGCAGCAGACTAGCAGCGGTAGCAGCAGTAGTAAGTACGAACTCGCTGTGTTGCCGACCGCCATTACCGTCGCGGTTCGTACTTGAAAGCGACCGGCGGGAGACTGTTCAGAGTCACTAGTTGGATTCAGCGACGGCACTGTTAGAGCATGGGGAGCTAATGAGTTCGTGGCGCTAGGATTGCGTGTGCTCTGATCACAGCGCGTAATGACTGACGTAGGCCTACACAGCAGCTTCCCCGTGACGGTCGCGTCTTCGTCTTATACTGTGCAGATCGATATGAACGCCCAGATCATTAGCGTCCGTAGTTTACATGAAATAATTGTCTTCAGAATACTGTGTATAAAGTAAGGGTCTTTTGTTGTCACGATCGGATAATTCTTTTCTAGGGTTGCTTTGTTTTCGGCAAAAATCAAAAGGTATAAGCACGAGCATTATGCATTAGCTTAGACATTCATATCTGGCTACTGAGAACAGATTAAATGTCTAAGTTAATACATTAGTTCGTGCTTATACTTTTTGATTTTTGCCGTTTTACATCAGCGCTTATACAACATTAAATAAATTGCTTGCAGTTCTTATATATAATTCTATAAATCAGCCTAATCCTGGCACCAATGTCTTGTATGTTGTAGGGAGATGAACCAGCCAGTGGCGAAAACCAGCGAAGTAATCTGACAGGTCGGTTATACACGGTAGCTCGCGTGTCTTTACTCGTCACATTGTTGCGTCTTGCTTGTTCAAATAAAAAATATTACCACTGCATGGCATAGTCAATGGGGCCAGGTAAAAAAATCGTGTAATACGTGCACGAAAAAGCACAAAAAGAACAGATATTTTGCTTGCTGTATGCTTGTTGGGCTTCCTCTCAAATATTATCATTAGTGTATAGTTCGTAAACTAACAAATAAATAAATAAACGCCGGGTATTATAATCACCTAACTTTGTCTTTGGCGGAGGTAATAACCAAAAGGCAATTTTTCTGCACATTGTCGTGTGAAAATGCGATAAATTTGTGTCTGACTTATCAACAAAAAATGGCACTGTGCGATACCGCAGCAGATTTTATTATAGGTGATGGACGCGGGGCTAAAACGTGACTGTAAAAGCAGCGAATGATGTGAAAAGGTTGCGCAATCTCGTGGATCCATCATATAATCAACAGCGCCTACGTTGTTGACAGTCGCAAAACTGTTATGTCATTTCAGTGGCGTCGTGCATTGCTTTTTTCATAAATCTCAAAAAAATTCTTATTTGTGGAAAATTCAAAGTTGTTATCTAGAAATACAAAATTTGGGCTGAAGATCCGCATTGTGGCGAATTTGGCGGCACAATTGAAATTTTGAGCACGTGTGTACGTATATGTGGGAAAATTGCAATTTTTGCCCTTTTTAACCCACGAGGCCGCTACGTTGATAATACAAGGCGACTATCCAGTGAATGGATGAACGATGGAGGTTTTGCTCCTGACTGCGTTGCTTTAAAGCACACTCGATCGTTAAACTGTTTATGTTTATGGATTTGCAGTACACGGAAAGCGCACTAACGCTCGCCTGGCCGGCGTTCTTGTCACTTCCCCGGCGATATATAACCATAACCGTGGCGCTTATTGTGCGAGGACCGAAACGGCTTATCGATCCAGTCATAACTGCGCTGTCTATTGCTGTCGTAAATGCGATTCAGCTTATAGTTCACGTCAGACGCGAAATTAGATTAGACTCTCTTACCGAAACAGCTACTGTGTAAAGTAATTGCGAGAACAGCACTCAACTTGAATAAACAGCGTGTGCCACAAATAATTTATTTCAGTATGCGACTGGTACAGTTCTATACATAAATTGACCACCGTTAGCAGCTATATAAGGAGTAACATCCAGTTAACGACTTTTTTAAAACTCAAACGATCTGCAAAATGTTATATGTATGTGATTCAAAGTGATGGGTCGACATTTTCTGTGCGCACAAAAAAGTAAAACTAAACGAACATAATTTGAAGCCAGGTCATTGGTGGTGATAACTTAATGTGAAAATAGCATTATGATCAGCACAGAAGCCTACGAAGCACGCTATTTTTTGACATTTATATGCATCACAATGTAGTGTAGCGACACGTTTCAGGTGTGGTGGGATCTTTAACGATTGCTTTATTACAAACTTTTTGAAAACTGCGTAGATCTGCATACAGCGAAAGAATGTTTAAAATCGATCAGTGTGTTTAATTAAAAAGTTTCATTTAACAGCATGAACAGTTTGGAAAAGTTCCACCCACAACTGCAACGAACTCCGTGGTGATTATGCAGAAAAATACGCTGCTGCACTACGCACTTCATTAGTAGTTGCAGAACTTTTCCGAAAGCCTCTCCTTCCCACTCGTAGAGGCTAGTACGTGGTTGTCGATCGATCGATCGCTATCTAATATGTTAACCACATGGCGCAGGCAATAATTCGACCGATAAACAACCGGCCAGCCGGCCGTATGTCACACGTCGCTGCAGCATTTTTATGTGCGGACGATGCTTAATCACCATTACGGCGTAAATACGTTCGTTCGTTCGTTCGTTCGTTCGTTGCTTCGTCCATTCGCCTCGCCAGGGGCGGCTGCGAATGCTGTTGTACGTTGCGTGGCCCGGCATAGAGCGTAGGCTATCGATTGGACGGCAGGCCGTGCCAGAGAGAGAGACAGGAACACAGGATGGCTCGCCGGACCGTGAACAATGCTTGCACCATGCCTGCTGGTGGGTCCGTCCGTCGGTCGGATCGATGGTTGCAAGTACTGGTCTACTCTACGTCTGCTACTGCTCGGTTCTGTGTGTTTGGTGCCACGTGTGTGGTCGACAGGCAGCCTTATCCAACGTGCAGTGCACACATCGATCTAGTACCGTTATTTCCTGACATACTTCGTCTTTCTGTTTCTCAGCATATTGTTATAGTGGCCCATAATCTCACTCCGATCAAGCGTGACGGTTAAAACGCGTTTCGCGTCTGTTTATCTCACGCACGTCCCATTTATAACACGCCGTCGATCAAAGTCAAGAATTCAGCACTAAACAACACTGTTTAGAATATATTATGCTTAGTTACACTCACAAAATTCACTCTAGTCACGACGCTGGGTAGCTCGAAGCCATAGTAGTCCTGACATACCTTGATGGTATCCATAGCATATGTTTTGAATAGCTTCGTGAAAAATCGGTTGATGGATATTTTTTCGCTGGCGTTCAGAGTCCGAGAAAAATCAGGAAATCACTAGCGGCAGAGGGCATATTCTTCTGTCTTCGGCTCTGTATGTGGCTGTTGCTGGTTTTCATTATTCCGCTTATATTTTTATGCTTCGGTTCGCCACTGCCGGACGCATTAAGTTTTCATGTCGTCCGTCCGTCCTTGAGTTCGTCCGTGCGTTCGTGATGTTTCTAGGATATCTTTGGTGTGCACTAATGGATCTTCAGTCACCAAACGCGTCTTATTTTTCACCGTTGTGTTGCACCGCCTGCACCGATGCATCGGAAGAGCTGATAACTGACAGTTTAATACAGTGCCAAACTAGAAAGCAGTCAGAGCCCGCATACCTCCGCCAAGGCCATGTTGTTCGCACCATATTCGGTTTAGCAGCGGTTTCTCTTATGCCCCATTGAAAGCAATGTTAACGAAAATTTCAAAGTGATCCAGAATCCAGGATTCCTTCCGGATCACCCCCAAAATTGAATCACTGGTAGTTTTTGCCACTCACGACATTCCTTGAAAATTTAAGAAAGATCCGTCCGTAACTTTTTGAGTTATCTTGCTAACACACAGACAGACAGACAAACAAACAAACAGAGTCTGACAAAAACATAACCTCCTTGGCAGAGGTAATAACTCGGGTCTAGCATTCTGAAGAAACTTGGCTGTGAACGTTTTATTCGACAGTTTGGTATTTTTTTGCATTATTCCTCGAATCTAGTATCGTATGAAATTTTGCAGTTTGGCATTGATTTAGAATTAACGGATGATTTTGAAAATTTGGCACTTTTTGTCAGTAGTATACATTGTGTTTGGTATTTTCAGTTTTAAAAAGTTGGCAACCCTATACACCGGTGAAATTCTCCAGTGAGCAGTGATGGGACCAAGGCACCAACTCGCAAGGCCAAGACCAAGGCCAAGGCATTCAAATTTCAATGCACTGAATACCGAATAGGTCCGTATATGCACACTATAAAACATGCAATTTAGATGTAAAATCTTTTATTAGGATTAAAAATATCAATAATCTTATTGATTTGGTGGCAGTGAACATCAATCTAATATTTACATTATGGCATCAAAGTTCAATAGTCCATAGTCAACTTATCAACTGCAGTTACAAATTAACGTTGCATGTTGCATCAGAAACATCAGATTCTCAAGCACAAAGTCTTAATTTGAATGGTGTGGGTGCATTATAATGCTGCCCTGTGAGAAACTCATTCTACAAACGCTGATGTAGCAGGAACACTGAAGAGGCGAGAAAATAGCGGCCTAAGGCAACTGTAATTTGTGTCAGCGAAACTAATGCGTAGTCAAAGCTCAAACAGACCTATGTAAAATATTTACCCAAAAGTGTGTAAGAAACTACAAGCAAACTTTCGATTTTATATCAATATCACAGTGATTTATGCAGTGCGTATTGTGTTGTATCTTGCGTTGGAGGTTAGTGTACTGGTCTCGGTCTTGTGACAAGACCAAGACCAAAGCATTAAAAATCTGCCTCGAGGCAGCCTCGAGGCGAGGCACTGCCTCGAGGCATCACATCACTGCTAGTGAGTGAATAAAGCAAACCAATGAAAATTATGTCCCTGATGAATCTTTGACAACGATAAACTGAGAGATCAAAACATCAGAAGTCGAGGTCTTCAGGCGGACGGAGGCACACAGAACTCAATACTATACTTATAATTATGCTGTTAATAATAACTGGTTCACGAAATGGCGACAGCAGATAGCTTCTGTTTTCACTTCTGCGTGAATTTGCTCATTTGAGCTAGATGTTTTTTTTCATTCATTCGCAATTCAGAAAAAAGAACTATAGTGCCGCAACAGAGCTCTAGAGACGTAACACGAACAACGAAAACAAACGATAGAGTTGCAAAGCCTGCGGGCACTATGCAGCGACGTGACACAAACTGATACAAACTGTACGAGAAGTTGTCACATCACATCTAACCGGTTAAAAACGGCGCCCGCCTTCGCTGCATTGTGATTTAGTGCAGCGGGATACGGTGTCCACCGCGATAGCGTGGCGGCGACCGAACACTGCAGCGCCGCAGCCCTGCGATAGACGATCGGGGACCGCTAAACGGTTTTATGGTCGGTCCTCCGTGACGTACGTGATGCTAGCTGGGCTGACATCCACATTCGCTTACCGGAGTGTCGTCCGTGGGCGTTTTTGCGTGGGCACTCTGTTCATGGCATCGACGGGTGCTGTGGTCAACGGAGACAGCGAAGAGAAAACGCAACGTTGCCACGATATAAATGACAGGCCAGTGGCCAGTGCGCTGGCGACTAGTAGAGGGGGAGAGAAGCGTATATTGATCGATCGTAGGGCGTGTGCACATCTCTTGACCTGGCTTCACGGCGCCCGGCGGCGCGGCACGCGATCGAGGGAGGAATTTTATCGGCGATATTTATCTTTCGTGTCTGGTGATCCGTGTGCGCGGTGACTGCGGTCAGACCGGTGCGAGTGCTGCGCCGCCAGCGCTAGAGTTCTGTCACGTTCAAACTGCTACACATTGTAGCACTTCTTCTCTCCTCTTTGGTCGTGCTACGTCAAGTTCTATTATACGCGAGCTTCTCGCCTTCGAAGTCTTACTGACATACTGTCACAATATAAGCTATTTTAAGCTGGTTTTATGGCACAACTAAACTCCCAGATGTAGAGGCCTACGCTTGAATTACATACAATCTTTTGATCGCAATGTTTGTCTAAATTCATTCAGTGCTGCCGTCCTAATAGGTAATACGTGTCTTGCCCGTCCGTCCGTCCATTTGTCTGTCTCTCTGTCCGTCAACGGCCTTTTAGCTCGAAAACATCAAAGTGCAGAAAACCAAAAGGGGTGCTGAAATTATATGACTTTAAATTTATACACTCGACCCCAGTTTGTATCTGCAGCTTTAGCGTGGCAGGCTCAGGGGGGATAGATTGAGCAGCTATGCATGTAAGTATAGGTTACGACACGGTTCATATACACAGTATTATGGGAGTGGAACTGTAGACCGTGTTGAAACGTGCTTATTTTATGACTGTGATCGACGATGTGTTCTACCTGAGACTGGGTGCTGTATACACAGACCCGAGCCACGTTTCGGTTGTCACGCGAAGTGAGATTATGAGCAGTTGTAACACTCCAGTCACTGCAGTGAGAGATAGGCGACGAAAGTAAATCACGGAATAAATAGGCTCTATACAGTCACATTATGTCGGTGTGCTCTGCAGGTAGCGTAGCGGTGCGTTTGGTGTCGGCGGAGTGCATATCAGCAGCCTCAGAGTTGACGGCGGCGGCGGCGGTCGACTCGTCACAGAGTCTGCAGTCTGCAGCCAGTGGCGATGTCTGCGCAATCGTCCGGCCGGTCGCCGTGAAGTTGCCGCTACGCGTCGTCAGCGATCGTATGAACGTTGACGCCACTCTGACTGCTGCTCCAGCTGCAGAGGCGACGCCGCAGTCGCTACGACTACTTGCAGGCGAGACAGACAAGACATCCTAACCAGCAGTGGCGTTGCACAAGGAAAATTAAGCTCTAAATTCTACTCTATCGGAAAATGATATTTTCTTCAAAAAGTACGAAACTTGGGGCTGAAAATTCCCATTTTGGGGCAATTTAGGCTCAAAGTTGAATTTTTGAGCACCCATAATCTCTTGTGTCAGAAACTTATAACCGTCTGTCGGAAATTGCATTTAACTGTTTTTGTCTTACTTTTTTTAACCCACGATGCCGCTGCAATCCGGAATACTTTTAGGATATTTAACAAACTTGTACGAAACACTGCAGTCTTAAATAAAGACCATTTATAGCATAGTAGCATACCACCGAAAGAGCCTGCCGTTTAGCGAATAGAGTGGCGAATTTCGCTGGTGGAAATTTCAAATTTGTATGCAAGTTTTTTTGCAAGTCGTGACAAACTTAAACAAAGTTACAAAATTGTTCAGGCCATGGACTTACGCATGGCCGAAGTTAGGGTCAGGATTATGGTTAGGAAATGCGCTAGACCAGGTGTGGATTATTAATTACGGTTTTGCCGTGTAAAACGGGTTATATTGCGTTGATCGATGTTTAATCTATGCTTTTATTTCGGTTGTTGTCAGCAGGCAAGGCGGGTAGCAGCGACTCACATGTCTCGGACCGGTTTTCGCTGTCAGCTGCTGTCAACGAGAACGAGACCAGAGAGATGGTGTCCGCTAGGTGGCACGACGTCGGCGAACCGCACAGCAATTCCGACGACGAGGTTAATAGTTTCATACTTTCACAATTGACGTCACCTTGGTCTGCACTCTGCTGATCGCACTCTGGTCCGAGCTGCAACGGTGTGGACTGGTATCATAGCGCCGTCAAAGTAACTAGGATCCTGACCACGAACGCAGTCGAACGCTAATTTTGAACACTATACGCTGAGGCACTAGCAGCCAATGTAGCGTGTCACGCAGTGTCGCACTCGCAGTGATGTGATTTCGGCGAACACCAGTGATCAGTCGAGCTGCAGCGTGTAGTACTGCCAACGCTTGACAAATAACGCACGAAAAGTCTTGGTCGTGAAAGAACGTCTGGTTCGTAGATGTAATAAACGTTTTTAACGTTATTTTGTGATTTATTTTCTCTACGTTTTTTAACAGTTTCTTTAAAACGTTCATTAAAATTGCATCAAGATCTTCGAGAAACACTTCTGAAAACACACAGACGAATTTATATAGGCCACAGTGGTGAGAGTTTTTTTTAGTTAGTATATGCTTAGTCTTGACCATACGCTTAAATTGAAATTGAATAAAGTTCTTTTTCTCTCTCTCTTTAGTTCCAGCTGTACTCCGCGCATAGCAATAGGCAGTAGGCAAAAGGTTGAACAAATTAGGCTAACGTTTTTTGGTTCAACGTTTTTAACGTTTTGCCACATTTTTAACGTTTTTTAACGTTATCTTTTTATTTTTTTCTGGAAGGTTTCTCTACATATGGTCTAGTTTACATGGCTGCGTATAGGTGTGCGACGTGTTCTCGAGGGCGAGGCGGTTCCAGACGGCTGCTGCTGGGTGGCTGACGTACATGGTGGACGAGCGATGCTGCGTTAGACTGTTGAGAGCGGCACTGGCTGCAGGCTTGAACCCGCGTTCAACCTCCGCTTCCGCTAACAACAACCGATGGATGATCACCCCCACCCTTCCACGAGCACGTCACTGGATGCCGCCACTGTACCACCACGACAATCGCTTGACTGCTACTTCTGTGATGAACGAACTACCTAGACCTTTCCTCGACTTCACCAAGATGCAGGTATATAGGCCTATACCGATGGACCGACGTGTGATCGTTTTAAGCCGAGCTTACTTACGTAACGGTCGAGCTTATGGTACGAGTTGTCGTCTGTCTGTCTGTCCGTCTGTCTGTTTGACTGTTACGGATGTATTGTGGCTAAGCGGTAAGTCGTAGGGGGTCGGCGATGATACCATCGGATATGGCGCTGGCGACTTCCTATAGGCTGTCAATAGTAACCGTGTCTCCATCTGCAGCGGTTTGGCCGCAGTTTTCCACGGAAAGTTTTAAGCTATAATTGGCCGTATCTCGGAAACGGCCAAGGTTACTATTAATCACTAATAGGAAGTGGCATAGGCCTCGTCTTTCAGATGAAATGAAAATCATCGATCGTGGATGACGTTGAAGGTCACTGACAACTAGTATCGTTGGCTATCCTAGCAACAGCTGGGTTTCTTGTAATATATGCCGCAATACCGGTCTTGTCAGTTTGCCTGTTTCTATGTCCGTTTGGCTTGTGCGGACTCCTAAATCAAAAAAAATGACAGGTGTAGAAAAACTATGGTAGGTGTGAACGTTTCATGGGGTCCACATTGCAGGAGTAACCGGCGTGCCAATTTTGAGATCAGAAAGTCAAAGACCAGGTTAGGGCTGTGGGATTAAGGTTGCGCATTGCAGCTTATAGCAAGGCCGGACGGCCGCACACGTTATGTCGGCAGTGGGCCGTCGCATTTCTTTAGTATTTGATGCGAATATATACGAATGATATAACAAGGAAAGTCCGTATACATATTCGTTAAGGAACGTACAGAGCGACGTAGTTAACTGACAGGGTTTAGTTTTTGGCGAACTTACCAATTGGCGAGCAGGGCGAGCCTATTGGGCATTGGTTGACGTGTACATAAACATAGTCACGTAGGTCAACGACACTGTTAGACGGTGCTTACTGTAATGGAGTACTGTTTGCCCATTGGTCGGTTTGTCATACCGAAACCATGTCTTCAGTTCAGTTCAGTTCAGTTACGTCGCTCTGTACGCGCCTTTAGTGTATGATTAGCGTTGACAGTGCAGTGATTCGTTTAATAACACGCGGCGAGCAGCGGTTGATAATGCGATGCTAATCGAATCATCTGTTACCTGGCTAATGTCACGACTGAGGTCACTAACGTCACTGGTCAGTAGACTGGACGTTCGCTTGTCACGTACGTGGCATCAACTCGGCGTTGCTATACGCTCTGGACGATAGATACTTCAATCTTTCACCATGGCGCATGCTGCTGCTGATTGCGTCAGGTGCGTTCTGGCGTTTGTGGGTTAAAACGTTGGGGGAGGGGAGGACTAGAAGGTGCAGTTTTCCGACGGACTGCTTTTAACTTTGCTTCTTAATTCCTCCATAACGGTGGGTTTTTATTCCCAAATTTTGTATTTTTGGAAGAAAATTTTTTGACAGACTAGAAATTAGGGTAGGGGAGGGCAATGTGCTGCCTGCCACACCGCCACTTTATTGCGCTGACAATGATGCATGCAGGAAACTCGTGAGACCTTGCGTCGCACCATTTTTGCGGTTTTATTAAACCTGGGTTTTTTAACCTTAACATTTGACGGGTTTTGGGCGTTGGTTTTTCAAGTTATTAGCATAATGAGCACTGTTAAGGAGTTCCTACGTCAAGTATATATTCGAAAATTTGCACATTTGCAGGTTTAAACGTTTTAAAAACTCAACCGTAATGAAATCTTTTATGTTAATGGAACAAGAAATTAAAATTGGATTAAGTGTGGGGTGGTTTGGGGAGAGATTTTAGCTGTAGTCGTTCACCCAGTGGGTGAGTTGCTTGACCATGCTCGGGTGTCTCAAACTTGGCAAACGTGATACGGAGACAGGGAGGGCAGGGGAGACAATTGCTCACCCTTAATTATGGGCTGTCGAAAAAGTGTCGGAATTTTTTTTTGTCCGAAAATTGTCCAAAAATGCAAATTTTGGGGCTAATTAAAAACCGTTTATAGCAGAAATTTTAAGGCAGAATTGAAATTTTGAGCACCCATAATCTTCTTTGACGGAAAATTGCAACTTCCTGCCAGGCGTCGCACGACGACCGCAAGACCTTTACAGTCAGCTGTCAGACATTCGATGAGACGAACGGCGTCAAAGTCGCTATCGATCTCAGAGACGAACGAATGCATGTCGAGTTGTGACGTGACAGGCTATCGATCTATACTCCATGCCGTCTATACTCTGAACTACATGCCTTTCTGATCGACCCAATCTGTGCTGGACACTATCTTGCTATTCCACCTGTGTGCGATTTACCATTTTCGTCGGCGTTCTAGGCCAGGCGATCTTTTGCTGTCCATTGCTGCCATAGCGTTAGCATGCATCGTTCACTGGTCCCAATGGGCGTTAGTCCGATCAGCGACATGTTAGGGGTAGCGTTAGTAGTGAGAAAGTTAGGAATAGAGAGAAAGTACGTCTTTGGCTATGCTCTGGACCTTGGCTGTGGCTGACTGAAACCCGACGATGTGCGGACTGCCGATAGTTGTAGCCCTTCGGACTAGTGACCAATCACGGCGTTGTTAATGGTGAAAGATGTTATGTTAACCAACCAGTCAATCAAGAAACAAACACTTGAATAAAACCTATATCACTAAAATAACTTGACTAAATAAAATGATGCTAAAATGACTAAATAAGATGATAACTAAGAAATGGATTACACCAGAGACACTAAGTCTAGTTCAAGAAAAAAGAATCTTGAAGAAGAAAAGAGACAGTAGCGAACTGGCAGAC
>Ga0209671_1003550_pt1 | contig 15053 bp, 8 predicted proteins | sample WorMetHERISLAND2_2_FD_187401 | JGI IMG/M metagenome (GOLD analysis project Ga0209671, IMG submission 187401) | Marine gutless worms symbiont microbial communities from Max Planck institute for Marine Microbiology, Germany - Olavius geniculatus... | ecosystem: Host-associated > Annelida >... | reverse complement strand
CCCAACTCAGCGACGATCGCCTGCTTCAGCTGGTTAACTGTCGTGAATCATCAACATTGATAGGCCATCTGTTGAAGAGCATCCCAAACAGCATAACTGACCAGATTTAAGTCCGGGCTGTTTGGGGGCCACACTCCAGGCTCGATCAACGTTGATCGCGCAACTGGTCAGTGGCGTTGCCGGCTTCAGTGCGGTGTCTGACATTTCACAAGGTAGTGTAACGACACACTTCAGGTGTGGTAAGATATATAATAATATTTTTATTGCAAATTGTCTTCTGATTCTAATAGTTAAAAAATTGAAAATCGGCTAATAATTGGTGACATTATAAGGCGTACAAGAAATGGTGCCATATTTTTTGACTCACCCGGTATTAATTAATCTAAAGTGACTGCAACTTAGGCCCTAAAAATTAATAAGTGCGGTCTACAGTAACTTAAGATAGTTGAGAATTTATGCAAAAAAACTTTTTAAAAAACTTTAAACTTTCTTTCATCTCGACCCCTCATTATGTTTTTTTCTTCCCAACTGTTACCACAACGTTTACTGTTTAGTTTGCTGAAGGTCTATCTGGCGAACGCTATCCGTGAATATTATCCAAGACAAAACTGCGCAGTAACGGCAGTTGAAATACTTAACTCACGTTACTTAACTAATGCTACATTGCGTTGCGAAAAACGAACAAAGACCAAAGTAGTTTGATAAAAAGCTAGATCGCTGGTCACTGCTGCCCTCTGGTGAATTATAAATCATTTTTATCGTAGGTCGGAAGCAGTTGCATGATTTGGCTGACCAATGGACCAGGGGCGTTTTGCCCGTGCCGTGTTCACAGCGGCTGACGTTTTTAGTCACCCCGATGGACCCCAACATTTCGCATTTCGCCGGAGCTCAGGCCCCCATCCGATAAAGTGTCGTTGGGCTTCACAAGTCTGTTGATTAAATGACATTTACATCTGTCTAACGGCTTAAGCAGGATGAGCGAATGTGACTGACAGAACATAGAAGACAGGCAGACAGCTAGACCGTGCTACGCAGAAATGTGTAGCTATAGTCGGAATCGCTTGCAGCGGCAACGATTCCGCCTAAATGAAGACACAGTAATAAGTAATCACTTACCGTTGCATAGTGTGCACGACGCCGATAGATATACGAAGAGAATAGACCGAACTGACGAAGTTTGCCACATTTGCAAGGGATTCGATATGTCAAAAATTGACGAATAAATTAATTAAAACGAGCTAAATAGAAAAGCCTAGACGTCAACGATATGCATTGCATTTTAACCAATCCTGAATGTACATTAGAGACTGCGAGCCTACTTCAAGCACTGTTAAAGCACAGTAGCTAATAGCTATAGCAGTCCGCTAGTATGCCTGGTAGAGCATCAGAAAACGGGCCGATTATTTGACTGTTTCAGACTGTTGCAGCGTATGCCTATGTCTGCTATAACGCACAGATTTAATGACGGCATAAGCCCAAATTCCATTACGCCGACTTTGCGAACTTGTCGAGGACACGAATCATAAAAGTCCACGACACAAATCACATCGCCGACTTTCATGATTTGTGTCCGCGACAAGTCCGCGACTTTGTCGCGAACTTGTCCGTGGACTTATCACGGACTTTCTTGCAAACATCTCGACATGTCAAGATGGTTTGTGTCTGCGACTTTCGGTTTCGGTGAAAGTCGGCGTAATGGAATTTGGACTATACTGGGGGCGTGCGGCAGCACAGAATTCCGTGGGGAACGGACATTTGCCCGCATGGATTTTACTGATATGTCTAATGCTGAAAAAAAACTGTTTAGATCTATATTCCACGAAAACACGCCAAAGCGCTGCACAGTAGCATGCATTCTGAAATTAACTTGCTCTTTCAAGTCCGCTGATTAAAACCTACAACATTTATTGAATTTATTTGCAGTACGCAAAAAGCGCACTAAGTTAATGATTTTTGCAGTATAATAACGAAGTTTGTAATCCTATTAGGCCTTATATTGAAACATTTTATGCAAGTGTTTATGTAAGTGCGCATAAATTATGAAATTAAGCAAAGTTCATACCTTTAGTATATATTACTACAAAAATCTCAGTCAGCGATTTAGTGCTATTAGCGCCACCCTGTGTGCCTTGTGGCTTTTCACTTTACTTGTTGTATTTTTCGTAACTCAGACTTGTTAGTCTAGATAAATGCCGGACGCCAGCGGCACAGAACCAATCAAATTAGATATAATCTGCGGTAGTAACTCAGTAATCAGCTGGCTGACCGTCTGACGGTGAAGACCTTAATTTACAGCGTATGTTGCCCGCTCGTATAACGCCATCAGGCTACGTACATGCAGGTCCGTCGAAAGCCAAAGCGGGGCCCGGCGAAACATTCTCGCGGAGCCCAACACGGGAGAAAATTTTTGAATTTTGCTTTTTAAAGAGAGCATTCTGGTGTACTTTGTATTTTTGAGCGACGGCGGGCCCCCAAACGTTGCGGGGCCCAGAATTAAGGGTATGGGTTAAGTTAACCCTACCCCATTCTTTTGACAAGCATGCAGGCCCGTCGAAACCCGCGTGTAGGACATTTTTCCCTCCTGGACATTTTCCCCCGGACGTTCCTCCTGAACGTTTTCCCCTCCCGGACGGTTTCCCCTGCTTTTTTTGCATACCCGAACATTTCCGCTATATGTATGGCGCTGCCGAGTGTAAGTTGTATTTCGTGTAAGTATCCATCGCTAACATATATGGTCAAATAGCAAATAACCAAATGTATTAATGTCTCACATTCAGCGATATATACAGCATATTAGAAAATGTAATAGTTATGAATAAATACAGTTATATACAGCAAGTCTTCTGATATATTAATTTAAATGTCACTGAAATAAGGCGATAAATAAGGCGTTTTCCCCTCCCGGAGCTAATGTCCAAAAAGAAGAAATAGTGTAATAGTCAGCAAAGTGTCACTGTCATTTTCACTCAAAGCGGACTGTGCGCGCGACCGCACGCAAGGTCTCTTCCACTGTCTTCTAGCTATCACGTCGTGCTGCACAGATGGTGTGCATTTGACGCTGCAGAATCTGGGTGGACATCTTAAGATGTTTGCCAGCGGCTGGCCACGTGCATTCTGCAGCAGTGTCGTCGACGCCGCGGCCGCCTCCTGCTACAGTGACTCGATGGCTCACCACACCGACCACACCGACGGATGGTTACGACCGACCAACGCAGCGAAGCCCCTATTCCACGCCTCGTCCGGAAGTCGCTGTTCAGCGTGGCGACATGCACGTTTCAGATGGACACCGGGAACAGCGGCGGCAGTGGATGCAGCGTGATGCGCAGAACAGAGGCGCCGTCGTCAGCCGCTGCAGCAGGGCGCTAGCAGCATCTGTAACCTGTCGGCTTCATCCACGTCGGTAACTCAGCCGTGCAGCACACTAGTTGCATGCCGTCGACGACGTCAGACTCGGGGAGGAAGGCCACGCACGCGCTCGTCATACATAAGGGGGCGGGGAATGTCCGGGTATGCAAAAAAGCAGGGGAGAAACGTCCTGGAGGGGGAAACGTCCTGGGGAAAACGTCCTGGGAGAAGTGTTCAGGGGGAATGTCCGTCTTCCCAAAAGCCACAGCAGGGCCCGGGGAAACATTCTCGTGGAGCCCATATGGGGAGAAAATTTTTCGCATTCTGGTATTTTTGAGCGACGGCGACACTCTCCAAACGTCGCGGGGCCCGGGGCAACTTAATCCCTCTCTCGACGGGTCTGCGTACATGCAGCAGGGATGCTCACGATTACGCGCAGCAGGTTTCCGCGCAGCATCACAAATGTTCGGCCGCGCTGAAACGTGCAAAAAGGTCATTTTTGGCGCTGCGCGGAAACGAGCTGCGCGTAGACCCGTGCAGCAACACAGCGCACGACATGACGATTACGAATTACTGACGAGGTTAAGTTAAATGGCCGTAAACCGACGACTTGACGATTAACGAGTTAGCTTGCTTAAGCTCAGTTGAGAAATTCAGACCAGCCGGTCTTCCTAATTACTTGACTTACTTGACTTAATGCTTTGGCGGCGAAGACGAATCATCGCGCGCCGGCAGCTCCAACTCTGTAGTTTCTGCGGCTGAGTAGAGACCTCCAAGAACATCTATCTCTGGCAAGTTTGTCCGCGTCCGGTAGCGATAGCCCCATCTGGGAGCAATCCTCTCTGACGTTATCCAGCCACTGCTTTTTTGGCCTTCCATCTGGTCTGGTGCCGTGGGTGTGGCCATATAACATTACGTTCGGGTATCTGGATAATTACTAGTGATTTAGATTTAGCCACTGAACTCCAGTTATCAAGATCTAATCAAAAGCATGGTTTGAAAAATAGAACAACGTAGAATCGCCTGTTTTTTCCTGCCACAATAGAGTTTCTTAGTTGTGTGCATGCTAAGCCGACTTTCTGTTTGCTGTCCTCTGTTTCTAAAACAGTCACGCGTCTTCCACAGCGCCCCAAATTACCGGCGGTTCCAAAGAGCAACCGAATTCGCAATGAATGTGATTAGCGAGGTGAGAGAGGTAATACAAAGTAAGTAGGTAGAGGGCAGCGGCATCCGCTTCGTTTGTTTCATCTCTACTCCAGCACACTTTTCTCGACCGCCCGAGAAAGCCGGCTGGAAATTTGCGTGACGCCGGGCGGCCGCTAGTGGAAATGCCGAATTATATTGCAACCAACCCAAGCCCATACAAAAGTACGGAGACCATTTTCCTTTGACCACAAAATGGTCATGAAAGCAACGTTAGCTGATTACGTCGTATTAAACAGTGCTTCTTTGTGTGCAAACAAACACGTGTTGTGTGACTGTTTTACGTCGTTGGTGGCCTATATAAAGACAGGGGTAAAAGCGTGGTGGCTAATATGCATGGAGTCAACGTTAAGAACGGATCTCCTTTAGTGGAATATTATCTGCCGTCTGATTTTGCCAGCTTAGAACGGTTAGTATTTATCTCATCTCTTATATATTTGTCTGACAGTAGCCTAAGTAACTGTTATATACAATAGGCCTAATAGAATAAAATTAATGTACATCGTACTAAGTTTTAAAACCGATGATAGAGCAAACGTCTAGGACAGCAGACTATCGGAGCCTAACACAATAAGAGAGAGAACGAGTAATTGCTAATTAGACTAATGAAATGACTTTGAACAGCTCTCTAATAAGTAAGTAAGTAAGCACTAATTTATATAGCGCCAAAATCTCAGAAGAGATGTATAGCAGCACAGGTCTTCAAAAGCAATTTATGTTTTTGTATCTATAGCTGCGACTACTATCTTTCAATTTATAATAGAAAATGCAAATGACAGTTAAGCGAAGTTTTTATAATCAAGGTAGTGTAGAGACCCATTTACGGTGTGGTAGGATATATAAGCCTAATAATTGCATGATTGCAAATTGTCCGCAGAGTGTGCGAGTAAAACATTTTGAAAATCCGTCAATAATTTACGAAGATATGGACAAAAATAAAGTGCCACGTTTTTACGGCCTATCGTGTACATCCCACCACTCTTTGAATGCGTATCTACACTACCTTGTGGTGTGGTATAAATGTAAGAAAAAACTAACGATAAAAACAAACATTTAGGTAAATGGAAACAAAAACACTTATAACTATAACTGTATTGCTGTCAACGATCTATAATACACTAGACTGTTAGACCCACACAGTCTACTGTCACAAACTATTCACCGCAACATTTGTTGGTCTAAAATGTTTTTCTTCATTTACCCAAATGTTTGTGTGATATCGACTACGAATACATTATTGCAAATTGTCCGCGGAGTGCGCCAGTGAAAAAAATTTGAAAGTCGGTTAACAACTGGCGAAAATATGGACAAAAGTAAAATGGCACGTTTTTATTGGCTTACCCTGTAGAAGATTAGTTGCTATTCAGAAAGCGCACTTTAATATCCACATCAAACTGTTCTCTAACAGATTAGCTTATACGTGTTAGAGTCTCAAAAACTTAATACAACTTTGGCATCTATGCTGTCACTTGGCGAATACAAACAAGGAGCGATTTCGCTTTTTGTCAAATTACTTTTGTGATCTTTGTTGTTATAAAACGTTACTCTACTTACTGTTGTATTATTACGTCAAATTTTCGACGAAGCATCAGTCATTATGATTCCGATATGCCGACATTTCTCGCGCATTTTGTGACCTTTTTTTTAAAAAAAATTACGTTAAATTTTGATCACAAAAACCAAGGAGCGTCTTTTTTGTGCTTATTGTGGGCTTAAGTACTGTAGGCCTACTTAATTTGATTTACTTACTTAATTTGATTAGGGCCTACAGCGATGCACAAAACACGGGCAAGTATTAGTATGTTCGTGAACAGGTTCGACGAGTTAACGTTACGATGCAAATTTATATTACTTACTGTAGCGAATACTATATCGGGTTGCCAGGAAATGGAGACGGATTGGTCTGCACTCTTGAAGGCGGTGTTCGGATCTGCCTATCTGACGTTCGATCCGCTCAACTACCCGGATGTTGTATTTACTTCCCGTTTTCGGCAGCAAAGCGATTCGTACGCCACCTGTCATTGTTGTCGCCCATGTGACAGATGTCGTTTTTCTGACCGTTTCTCTACGACAGTCCACTGCGCAGGCGAAGGCGTGTCTCCGTGTGACGTCACTATGGCGTCACATGACGTCACCATGACGTCATCTCCGGTTGTAGCGCCGTCTCAGTCGTTCACTCAGTTGACGCACTGGAACGCAGTGCCAAGCGGCTGCTCGAAAACGTCTGCCGACTCCTCCGAAAGCGTTGAAAACGAAAACTGTCTGCCGGTATATATGACAATTATTATATTCTCTTCTATTAGACACAGGATAGGCCAAAAAATGGCACAAAATTTTTACACACCAATAACTTTGTCAAATATAAACCGATTTTTAACTTTTTTTCACTGCCTAAATCAGAAAAAAAATTTGTAGTAACAACGTCGCTAAAGATCCCACCACACCTCAAGTGTGTCGCTACACTATCTAGTGAAATATTAGTGTTTTAAAGCAACAGTTGAAAACAAGGCGATATCTGTAACAATGCATTCTAAAAAATTAACAACATAACAACCTGTTTACTGTCTCAGTTATTGTTTAGAGTAACTGCAAGGTCTCACAGTTTTTACATCAAATGTTCAATGTGTCCGCTTTGCTGCTGGACGATGCACTCAAGCCGGTTTACACCGGCGACGCCACTGACCAATGGTGCGATTAACCAAACGCTGCGACAGTTTGCTTTACTCAGTGGTCCAGAATTGTCATAAATTGTCAACATTGATAAACCATCCATGAAAGAGCCGCTCAAACAGCATAATCAACGGAATTAAAGTTCGGGCTGTTTGAAAGCCACATGTCAGGCTCAATCACCGTTGATCATGCAATTGGTCAGTGTCGTCGCCGGCTCGAGTGCGATGTCTGACATTTTACAACGTAGTGTAACTACACCTATGAGGTGTGGCGGGATCTTTAGTGTTAATGTTACTACATTTTCTGTTGATTCCATCAGTGAAAAAAATTTGAAAATCGGTTAATATTTGATGAAGTTATTTTTTATTGGCATATAAATATTTTGGGCCATTTTTGGCCCACCCTGTAGAGTACACTCGTGTGAATAAACAAAGAAGTTACATCAAGAAAGGTTTTTGTTTTACACTTTCAATTTGATTAGAATGCGGCTTAACTACGCCAAAAAAATCAGCGGATTTTAGTGCTATGGAATACCGATTCATTAATGTAACTTCTTAACTGCAACGTTTGTGTCTATATTGATAAGTTTTAGAATGTATACAGCCGCTTATAGTGTTAGCACATGAAATTAAGTTTAAAGTCATTTCAGATCGGCAAAGGTACAAGCTAAGTCCATATTTTGTTTGTAGAAAATTTGTGTAAGATTCTGATGATTTTTGGCGGGGTGAAGCGATGCACGGGGAGCAATCGGAAGTGATGCGAATCAATATTGGTCTTCAGGGTTCATTTCGGTCTGAATGCGGAAATGTGGTCCTACTCGACAGTCGATGGACTCGATGCTGTTATTACCATAAACCGCCATAAGTGACAACATCGCCGGAGACTTGATTAACTGAACTGGGTGTTTTCTGCTCAGTAATCTAATTCACATCTTAATTTGTGATTCGTGTTACGAGGTGACTATTCTTCCGGCAGCCGTAGAATAGCCTATCGTTTCGGCAGTAAACAAAAACGAAAAACTCAATCGCACTCGCCAGGCGGCGGCAGAAAATGTTGCTCGGGGTAATTACGTTACGCGTAGTGGCCGGAATTAACGTAAATATTACGGTGCAGGGTTCAGGGTTTGGGTTAGGGTTAGCATATTTCGGAGATTTATGTGAGAATAATGCACACCATAACTAAGCGTATAATATTAGTAATAAATTTGACGCTGTTGCACGCTAGTAGGGCTACGAAATTTGCGGACTGGCGATCCGTGATTCCCTACTTGCCATAGGGTTGAGGTCGTCAGTTGCCCGTTTGCCGACGTGTCTCTCCGAAGGTTGCTCATCGTAGTCGCCGCTGAAACACGACCATAGCCGGTGTCACATTACAGAGTCTCCCCCATAACAGAGTCTCCGGCCGGAGAGTCTGTACCGGTATTACAAAGTCTCTCCCGCCATGTAGATGTCTCCCACCCCATGACGAAGTATGGCAAAGTCTCCGTAGTCGGTGTGACAGAATCTCCCCCGTGACAGAGTCTCCCCCCAGCCAGGCAATGAGCGTGCCTGCAGTGTGACGCAGGCGTGCTGCGGTGGTTGCAGTGTTGGAGTACAGAGAAGTTGAGACTGCATGGCGACTTTGACACCTGACACGGCAGGGTTGTAGTTAAGATCAGACTACAAAGATGGACATCGCAAGCACGGACACTGTGAAGGATTATGCAATCTGCGTACAAAAGTTGACGACAACGGCAAGCTGCAAGTCAATGCCAAGTACGCCGGTGCCCAGTGGGTTACGATTGCAGCGTCTATGCGGTAGCGTACGCCACCGAGCTCGCGTTGAACAACGCACCGGGCCTGCAGGCACCTCTCTACACGCAGCAGATGCGCGACCATCTAGCGGAAGTTGAGCAGTTTCCTCGCAATGACACCAGAGAACATGGGCGACAACGCAAGGTTACCATACTCTTTGTTGACGACCGACTCGGGTGTCGAAGTGCTGCAGTGACTGTGTGCTGTAGTCTATGCGACGTTATTAATAATGCGGATGACAATAGTGACCATGTTTATGATGATGATGTTGCTGAGACTGTCTTGCTATATAAATGATGATGATGCTGGTAAACGAAGATGATGCTGTACCAAAATGTTTCCTAATTACTTATTGCTGATAGTGCAGCATTAGCTGGAAGAGGAGACTTTGTAACGGCGGGAGAAAGTCTATAATGTTTACATACTTCATTTCGTAAGCCAAGCTCATAGTGTATAGAAGGATAGACTTTGTCACGAGGGAGGGAGTTGGTAATGTCGGGGGCCAATCTATAATGACAGTATTAGCAGATGATGATAATGATCACAAACGAAGGTGATGTTGTAGTAAAATTCTTTTCTCATTACTTAGCGTTCATAGTGTAGCATTACATGGAAGGGGAAAGTTTTTCATAGAGGAGAAAGTCTGCTATAATACCACACCGTTACCAACGAGCACCGTTTGGTGCTAGTACATACTGGTTAAGGCCGTTCAATTCGGCGACCGGATAAATAGCCGGCCCGGGCAACCGTATCAATAGGCTGCCGGATAAATATCTTGTGCCTTTATGTTAACATAATAATTTTACTTAGCAGAGAAGCGCGCTTTGTTAAGGGAAAACTTCCATTTTGTGTATTTATCGACTGTTATTATTGATCGCTATTGAAAGATGCTGGCGGTAAATGAGGCTACTTTCCAAGCGTCGGTTTTTGTCCAGACGACCAGCAGCCAGTCTCTGAAGCTAGCGTCTTGGAAAAACTCCTTAACGACGACGACAGAGACATTAGTTGATGAAGCCGTGACACCTGCGTGCCGTCAGCGTCTGCTAAGATCCACCAGGTGCTCACTGTTCAGCCTTGTTACTATTGAAGTATTTACAGAAAAATATTGAAATAGTTCGGATAGTGTTTAAACAGTTTTTACCTGTTTAAATTTTCTGGCATACGAATAGTATTTGCTGTCTGACGTCGAATCTTCTCTGTCGCCAGCCCGATGACACGAAACTCACTGCCTGGGGCTGCGTGATTCTGTTCAAATTACTCCGTCTTTGGACGATTATTTAAGACATTCTGTTTTTCAGAGTACCAATGTATACAGCACAGTATAGGGACTTTTTGGCGTAATTGCGCTACATAAAGTCACGTCTTACTTGCTCAATTACTTACCTACTTACCTACTTAAAAAATAAATAGTTGATCGTTTGCAGTATGTTAAGTTACAACACGCTAAACTTTAGTCTGATCAGAAACATTGGTAAATTGGTCATTGACTGGTCATTACACACAGTGATAAGTAAATGATGTAGGCATTGATGTAACCATGTTTTGTGCTGTGTCATTACAATTTGCGTAAACATTGTTTATTAAACTACTATTTTAAATGGATTTTTTTCCTGTTGACGTAAATCATTAAATACAGGGTGGGCCAGAATTTGAAAATGTGGCACTTTACTTTTGTCCATATCTTCGCCGATTATTGATCGAGTTTTAATTTTTTTACCGGCACACCCTGCAGACAATTTGCAATAACGTGATTATTATATATTTCGCCGCACCATAAATCATGCGTCTGTACACTACCTTGTGAAATGTCAATGAAATATGCATACATAACGATAATAACAAACAAACGTTTTGGTAAAATTAAAAAAAAACACTTTAGACCAATATTGCGGTGAATGACCTGTATGACACTAAACTGTGTGGGTCTGACACAGTCTATCGTCATATAGATTATTCATCGCAATGTTGGTCTAAAGTGTTTTTTCATTTACCTAAGTTTTTTGTTATTATCGTTAGTTTTTGCTTACATTTATATATTTCACAAGGTAGTGTAAAAACGCAGTGTAAAACGCATTTACCATGTGGTAGGATATATAATAATCACATTATTGCAAATTGTCTGCAGAGTGTGCCAGTGAAGAATTTTTTTGAAAATTGGTTAAAAATTAACAAAGATACTGATACAAATACAGTGCCGCGTTTTTATGGCCCATGCTGTAGTAAGTTTAAATATTGGTCTTGAATCCCGACACTAGGCAAGGCTGAATTTAAACCTTATTAGACGTCGAGCAATAGCACGTGTATTTCAAATACATTTGCTGGACGTTTGCTCGATGTTTGCTAGCATTCATACAGCTAGCTCGACGAGCTGTGGTAATAAGCATACTAATTAGGGGGGCGAGCGGGTTGTAATTGTAAAGCCTATATAACACGTGATCAGCTGTATGATAAGCCTAGGCCTACATTTAAGCCAGGAGCGGGGGTCCATCAAGCCTGCTTGATGTTTGCTCGATGTCTGATATTTCTCTTATCATCCAAAACAGTTTCACAGTTCAGGTTATAGACAGTCACAACACAAACAACATTAGCAACACTGTTACATTATTACTTTTTGCTAACAGAAAGTCACTTGATTCAGGACTGAGTCTTGCAAACTGCCAGTAAATATTTCGAAATAACTACAAAAATTATTATTAGATTGTGACCAATATCTAATGTACTTTACGCGCGCATCATCTTCTTTTGCATTTTTTTAAAAAGCTTTTTCGTTCCTTACGGTTTGTATTAGAGACCCGGCGTCTAACTGAGACCCGTTTAATATTATACTAATAGTGACTAGCGTCGAGATCGTTATTGGAAATTGTCTACCCGCAGTTCATAAAATATTGCCCCATTTTAGGAACTGAGAGAAAAGAATTTCCAATAATGGTCGATGATGCTAGTTGCCATTTGCCTTGTTATACCTTAACGCATGCGTCTATCTGGCGCCGTTACCGAGAGATGGCGCCTCAAGGATAATGGGGTCACGACCTTGACCTTTTGGGGTCACGTGACGTCATCGGTCACGGGACCATTCGACTCCGGTGGGCAACTTCCTATGGGTTGTCTATAGTGACCATGCGTATGCGTCTATCTAGCACCGTTATGGAGATATGGCCGTTTGAAGTTCTTCCAGGAAGGCTCTTCCAGGAACAGAGGTCGGTCGTCGGTCGGTCCTCAATATCACACTGATCTCATATGCTCTTTTTCGCTACGCTAGGAACGTAGCGCGCGAGGAGTAAAAATAATCGAGGTCTAGTTAAACTTTTTAGTTAGTAACTAATTTTTTTAACAATTAAGCTAATCTTTTAATTTTAGCTTTTTAAAGTTAGTTAAATTAGTTGCGGTCTAACTAAAAATGTACTTAAAGTATTAATTAGTAACTTTTTAGCTAACTTTTGCCCATCACTAGATTCGTTTCTGTCTACAGGGGCCGGACGATAGGTGTACGTCGTCCAGTGGAGAAGGCGCCAAGGTCTGGAACAAAACATCGTCGACACCGGTGTTCGGAGTGTGGCGACTCGTTCACGTGTTCGATCTCACTTCGTCGTCATCGGCTGGTTCACAGCGGCCTGCAGCCGTGGTCCTGCGGTCACTGCGAAGCCCGGTTCTCTCTCAAGTACAACTGTTCGCGCCACTGCCGGGCAAAACATCCCACACTGCCAGTGCTCGTTCTGCCGACGTCACCCGCAAACTGACTGATGCTGACGCTGCAAACTGTTCTCATCTCTAAGACGTATAGGTCGTGGTTAGATGAAAAATATAAATGTTGCATAAGTGTTGTAGATATTGGATTCGATTTGGAGGTTGTGCTTCCGTGTTTGTCCGTTCGTATGCAACATGAGTGACTAAAAAATTACGCGGATGGAATGACTTGTTTAATTGGTTGGACATGGCCGTTGATAGAAGCAATTACACTTACATAGCGAACCGTGGATTCTTTTGCGGATTGAGGATAATCCGAGATTTTTACCGTTATATAGCGTTATATACCGAGATATAGCATAATATATAAACGGACACTCCATTTTCGGTCGAGGTTTGAAATTTCTGATACATGCAACCACGGCCTAACGTAGACCAATTACTCAACAGCGACAGGGTGACAACTAAACTATGTATAGGCTTACAGTGTTTGAATTGCCAGGGGTCGGAGGGTTGAATCCCCCAACTGTTTTCTCACCCTTCTTTACACGCTGTCAAATTACGTACTGAGGGTTCAGCTATGTACTATAAAAAATTACTATATACACCGTGAGCCATAAAAACGTGGCACTTTACATTTATCTATATCTTCGCCAGTTATTGACCAATTTTCAAAAATTTTTCACTGGCACACTCTGCAAACAGTTTGCAATAACGTAATTATTATACATTTCACCACACGGTAAATACGTTCCTACACTACCTTGTGAAATATAAATGTAAGCGAAAACTAACGATAATAACAGAAATTCAGGTAAATGAAAAAACGCTTCAGACCAACATTGCGATGAATGATCCGTATGACACTAGAGTGTGTTAGACGCACACAGTTTAGTGTCATACAGACCATTCACTGCAATGTTGGTCTGAAGTGTTTTTTGTCAATTTTACCAAAATGTTTGTTTGCTATTATTGTAGTATATGCATATTTCATTGATATTTTACGAGGTAGTCTAAAGACGCATTTATGTGCGGTGGGATATGTAATAATCACATTATTGCAAACTGTCTGCAAAATGTGCCAGTAAAAAAGTTTTGAAAGTCGATCAATAATTGGCGAAGATATGGACAAAAGTAAAGTGGCACGGTTTTTGGCCCACCGTGTACATACGATTTACATCACAATTTCGGTTGAGCTCCAATTGTCGAAATGTTTAACTCCCAGCTAATTTTTCATAATTCTCCGTAGCGTCGTCCGCCTGTCGTCTTTCGTATTCGTGCACTCTGCTTTTACCGTTGGATGGATGTACATTGTGTTAGATGGGTGTCTTTCACTCTTCAGAGCAAAAGAAGATTTAAGGGTTAAACTCCCAACCAAAACTTGCACTTAAATGCTTACGATTCACCAAGGGCAGCACTGATCAGCGATTTCGCCTATTACGAAATTACTTTCGTTTGTGTTTCAGTACTACTTTACATCTAAACTGAACAAGAATTGAGGGGAATGTTTTTTTGCATACGTCGCGTTTGTAATCGGTTAACTTACTGTAAATATATGATTAAATGATAAGACTTTGTGCAACTATTTGTTATCCCCTATGCGTTTGTACATAAATAATTCATTAATGGTAAATAATGTAAATTAAGCGTATTTCTCAATCGTCATTGCGGGCTACTGAGTCGATTGTTACGTAGCGTGCAATGCGCAATGTACACGTTCTGCCCGCGAAATATATTTTCTACAGTTTGTTATTTGCATTGCATTTTAATCATTTGGCTATAAATGCAAAGAGCAAAAAATCACAAAACGTGATATTGCCCGCATCACACTGACTGTGTGTCAATGTGCTGCTGAATAATATCACCTTTTGTGATTTTTGCTGTTTTCGATGTGCGAGTTCTTTAATATTGCCGTTAGCAAGTGTATAAACTGGTGTTTTGTGCATTTATATGTGCAGTTTTATTACTAAAATACTGTTTTCCTACAGGTGATCAGTTAGAAAGATTGCACCTCAGATATTTTTCTTCAGTAGCCAAGCAGCTTATAATTGTTACTTACTACCTAATGGCGTGACTGAACAAAGCAGACAACACGCGTCAGGCGTGACGTCACCGCTGGCTTGCATTGCTGACAATATTGAACAAAATTCCTTTTATATCCACAAAATGGCCATACAAATAAATGAGCTAATATTGCACGCATCACCCGCTTAATATAGGCCGGGAAAACACTTTAATAATGCTAATTTAACTAATCGTTATTGGACCGTTGCGTAAAATGGCCGACCACGAACGTCTATAAAGTCAAGTCAAACTAAAGTCTGAGCCCATCTCGTAGACTTTAGTTAACCAAGTTCT
>Ga0209671_1003549_pt1 | contig 15056 bp, 8 predicted proteins | sample WorMetHERISLAND2_2_FD_187401 | JGI IMG/M metagenome (GOLD analysis project Ga0209671, IMG submission 187401) | Marine gutless worms symbiont microbial communities from Max Planck institute for Marine Microbiology, Germany - Olavius geniculatus... | ecosystem: Host-associated > Annelida >... | reverse complement strand
CGCGTGTACCCAGTCAGTGTTTACCAATTAATTTTAATATTTTTAATGGCAAAAAATACTGTGTCACATGACAACTGAAGCAGTACATGGGTAGGCAATGTAATTTTATAATGCTTATGTTTCTGTGCATATTTTACGTTGACTATGGGCACACGCGGTGACGTCATCAGTCTGTCAACATGGCGTCTCGTTTTCTGCATTGTTTTTGTAGACAGTCAATTTCAAATGCAAGTTTCTTCGTGTTGACAAAATGCTGGGTGCCGATATTACTGTCAAAATTCTCACAAAATTGTGCTCTTTTAGGAAAATGGTAAGTTAATTTTGGTGTCCATGGACCTTTAACCTATTGTGTATTTAATTTTCCAGTAGTTAGTTGTTTGTTAAAGTCAGCTGCTAGAGAAAAACTGCGATTGTCATTAAAGTATTTTCTTAAGTAAATTCTACACAACAGTCGACAGTTAATAATGTAGTAGTGAAACACTGAATGAAGCTGAAAGGTGACAAAAGCCAGAAAAATAATAGAAGTTTAAAGTTTGGAGAAAAGTTACATGAAAAGTAGCATTATTTGAAGACTCAAACCCCTCCTGTCAAAGCAAAAGCAGTAAAAGAAAAAAACACTCACTGATTTATTAGCAATCTGTTTGATCACTATTAGTGTAATACCATCAATTACATTAAAAAATAAAAATTGTCGTCGACTGTTAAACTGTACCTGGCTGAAATTTCAGCAACAAAAAGACTAATCATGACGACAATCTGTTACTAATAAATGGTTTGCTTTGGTTACACCAGTAGCAATGTAGAGTAAATGCTTGTAAAACGGACCCTCTTCCGTAGCAACACAATGAGCTGTGTACGTGTAATTGTGCCTTCCAGAACGCCAAAAGTCGTTCGGTTGAAATATTCATCATAAGCATACATCTCCTGAGATGCATACACATAACACACACATATATTGGAGAGAATCGACTGTACATCATCTGCACACAATGATGTAATATTCAAAGCCTTCTCTACAAAGTACACAATAAATTTTGCCTGAAAAGCTGTGAGATAATTGTGGCAACTTATTCATTGCCTGCACTTCTTCCAAGTAAACAACACAAATTATTCTGACCTAGTATTCAGGTACAGCTGGTAAGTTAGCTTGAAAAATAGAAAGTAGTATTTTTAAAAAACTAGAAGCTATCAGAGATCTCAAACCTCAGCTGAGAACAGTACATAAGCAATAAACCTGGCAAAAATACACAGACTTAATACAACTGCTACCTTGCAATGGTGAAGAATTCTAGATAATGATAATGACTTGATAACCCAAATACCGTTAAGCCAACTTTCACTGAAACTTCCCCACGGAGAAAGTCGTAGACACAAATCATGAAAGTTGCAGATACAAACGGTGACAAATCATGAAATCATGAAGTTTCGGTGAAAGTCGCGGACATAAATCATGAACGTCGTGGACACAAACCATCTCAACATGTCGAGATGTTTGCAACAAAGTCAAGATCCATTCATAATTTTTAGTAATTCGGTTGACAAACAATCAGGACCCAAAACATAAGCTCTGCTTTGACAGAAGTGAAAAAGTAAGCAAAAGTGCACAGACATTTTCATCATCTCTCTGGACGACTGGAAAGCCATCATGCTGCTCTGTCTTCAGTACATGGACGATTGTAGAAACCTTCTCGGTAGTATAAAACGTCACCACTGGATGACTCATCACCTCCCTGAAAGACATATTTCACCAATTATTGCAATAAATTGACTGTTTGTAAAGTAATTCATTAAACTGTCAAAAATCAGGGTATATGCACAACAAAGTATCTAATCTTCTAACACAATATTAATAAATAAAAAAACATTTGCGTGCTAATGAGATTTTTTTTCTAGACTTCCCATTGAAACAAAACTTCAACCTAGGTAATAATAGGTACATGGTAATACAAATTATTACATGCCTTTAGAAACCATACTAGTCAAAAAAAACGTTTTGGTAACGATTTAGTTTGCAGACCAGTAAAATATCTGACAAAAATGCCCTCACTACTAAGCATGTTCTCAAAAACGCTATGAACCAAATAAGTACCAATAAATTGTATAAATTAATTCACTACAACAGTGCAGAGTTTAACTTGTAATTATATCACTTTAAGATGTATAAATGATGGTGCAACTTTCTAGCAAGGACAAGATAAAGTTATAGAACCTACATTTTTAGTGCTATATGTTTCAGAATATACACAAAAGGCTTGAGAAACTGTAAAGAAGCTATCTATCTTACTTTGCCGTTATGCTTGACGTCATGGCAGGTGGTTCCCAATCCAATATTGGAACGCCTTGCATGTGAATGTGCATGTCATAAATGCCCTGCAAATATAAACCATCGAAAACACAGTGCAGCTTAGTGTCAAATGCATCAACTAAATGCAGAATATTACAACACTTCCCATAAGGGTTTACACGTAAAGACCATTTAGCAATTGCTGTTGCAAAGGGCATCTGGTCACCCCGGTCTGTAAAAATACCCATCATCATCAAATTCTCCTTAGAGATTGTTCTTTGTTTTATCTATCGATATTTTTACACAGATCATAATCACATTCAGATTATATTTCAGCCAAATTTTCCCAGTTTAACAAAAAAACTGAAAGACTAGTATATTAATCACAAATTCAAACAAGTAAAGAAAAAAATTGAAAAAAATGTAGCAGCACCTCATTGAACAGATCTCCAGTCCACTTTGCAACCATCAGAACAATCATTAACGGTAGACCAAGACTGATGTTTCCAGTTGCCTCGATCAAAATTACCGTCAAACTCAGAGTCATGCGAACTATACCACCTACAAAACAATCACGATCAACTGCAGCGCATTTACTGTAAAAATAGCACAACATTATTCTACTCTTACTTGACAGTAAACCCATGTATCTGTTTCTCACTTATACAATATGGGCCATAAAAAAGTGCCACTTTTATTTTCTCGAATAATTCTAGCAACTGTCGATGATTTTAATAATGTTTGCATCAGATGATCATTGCAGACGATCTGCGAAGAAAGGCTTTTAGCTTCTTATGCAGCTTCTTACCTCCTCTTAAAGCTGTCACTACATTCGCTACCTTGCAAAATTGAATGCTCGACTGTACATTTTCTCAGCACTTATTCGATACAAAAATGGTGCAAAATTGATTATATACAGCAAATGTGTAACAAATGAAGGTCTAATCTTAGCATGTACGTATGCTTCGAGTCTCAGAGCACTGCTCAACAGATGCATCAACGATGGGTAGTCGGTGCTGTGAATTTATTATAAGTGACAGCAACTCTCAGAATGACAAGCATGCAAAATATACACCGTTTCTCAATAAGAAAGTGTCACTTTTATTTTTTGAATGTCTCCACGAAACTTGGAGTGATTTTAATAATCTTTGGCACACAGCATCATGAAGAAACTTGACGTGTAAATGACTATGGTCTAGCTTACCTCACCTTAATACTGTTGCTACACTACCTTGTGAAATGCATAAGTCTCAGTTTGGCCGTTCACAACAATGGATTCATACTGGGTAGTGCATGTGTCGGCTCAGAAGTGATTAAAACTGAATAGCGACATACATGAGTCACAGTTAGTAATCAAGTTTCTCCTCTCAGAAAGTCTTGTGTTACATTTCATCATTTTTATTAGAGCTGTCAAGGCGTTAATTTTTTTAACGCATTAACGCACTGCGTTAATTTTTTTAATGCATTAATTAACGCGAAAATTAACGCACCCAGTCCCGTGGAGATGGAGAGAAGGAGGTAAATTGCCCCGGGCCCGAGACGTTTATGGGACCTGCCTGTAGAATATAGAAAGTTAGAAAAATGAAAAAAAAATTAAAAAGTTAGAAATCTATTAGCCTGTCAATGAAATAAATAAGTAATTGTTTATTTACAGTAGTGATGAAATGAAAACTAGTTTAGTTACTTGATTTCATTCGATTGTCAATAACCGCAGCTTAATGGAATATCCGAACTTTTGCTGCACAGAATTTAGTAACTGAATGAAATAAATTTACACACATGCATTAATTTTTTTAATGCGCGTTAATTTTTTTAACGCGCGTTAATTTATTAATGCATTAACGCGTTAATTAACGCGTCAACTGTGACAGCTCTAGTTTTTATTACTACATGTGCTCAAAATTTCCTCCTCCAGCACAAATGCAAGTGGTGAACGTTGACACAACTCACAAACAATACGTTCAATAACACACAACGGAGAGCAGTTCATTCGCTGTTGATGCGCCATTTCAGTTTGTTGACATACGATCTTAAAGGAGTACGAATAATGTTCAATATGTAACAGATTTTCAATGATTCTGTGGTCTCAGTGATTTTCTGAGGCGACGCATGTGCTCCACAGTATGAAGTCATTGTTGTAAACGGCTGAACTACAACTTCTGCATTTCACAAAGTAGTCTACCTATGTACAGTATTAAGGTGAGGTGGGCTAAATGTCAGCCATTTATGTCACGTTTCTTTACGATGTTGCCCACCAAAAATTATTAAAATCGGCCAATGTTTCACGGAATTATTCAAAAAATAAAAGTGGCACATTTTTTATTGAGACACGGTGTAAATAGATCAAACTGAAATATGTGCTGGTTCACTATCATAATCCTAAACACAATGCTGTGCAGACTATTCGTGTTTATAAAATGATGAATTACAAATTGTGTAAAGTCAAACATCTAAAATTTGCAAGGTAATATAGCACAACATTCAAATTAAAATGGCAAAGTATTTGTAGCTTCTTTTAACTGCAGCAGCAAAGAAATATGCAAATCAGACCAGATTTGCCAAAGCCATTCACAGTTATTTATGTTGTCAATAAACTTGGCTATAAAATTTAATCACAGGAGTGCCTCCAAATTAAACAATGTATGATAAACAATACATGTACTTTATAAAACAGATTTCATGCATTATCTTACCCAGCTGGGCAGCAGCACCAATCAATGCAAATTTGCCAGGATCCACCCAAGCCTAAAAATATAAAAAAATATTTTAAAAAACATACAAACTTAACAGCAACGTCATCACTGGAAAAAAAACTTCTCAGTATACTACACTCCTACATTAAATATTATCAAACAGAGTCATTACATGGCTACTTCTCTAAAACAAAATTCACAAAACAAAATCATCAGTTACTGTCACTACTATCAGTCTACCCTTTATCTGTCAACTTCTCCATTCACCATGCGTTACTATGGTACAAAAACATGTGCATAGAAAACCAATGACCTCCTGATGAAAGATTGTTTTACATCCAATTGCAGACAGCCGGCCCCATGCAGCACCAATGACCAACCCAGGAATGAATAGTCCACTTGGTACAGCCATACCATACGTCCAACAGGCCAGGAAGAAATACACAACACAAAACAGGAACAGTGTCAGCGGCCCATATGTACCTGCAAACATGATGCACAACAGTTCAACGTAAAACGACCATGCAAAATTCGACAATTCAAACTTCAACATTTCCATAATGTCAAACTAACATATAAAGAACTGCCTCAGTGGTACTGCACAAAAGCAAGGACATGTTATTCTTCAGTGCAGGTGCAATGGGATCTAACACTCTACATGGATTGCGCTGTCGAAACGACGGATCGCTTGTCATCGGTGAGTTTGCTGATGGGCGCGGAGTCCAATTCTGCAGCTGCAGATGCAAGAACAACTGTCACATGGCCAAGTGCTGAGGTTGCTGCGAGGTTGAGTCCACTTCCGAACCGCTTTCCTGTGCTCCAGAGCCTCGACCAGCAAGTCCTCGAACCGACCGACCGCCTCATGGCACAGAAACCTCCAAGCCGAGCAAGCAAAACTCATTAACTGACTGTGAAACTGGGCAAATGATAGATTACAAGCCATGCTTTCTTTGTCAAACAATATCTCAGAAACCTTCTTAGTTAAGTCTACACTGAGATATAGTATGCTCATGCCAAATTATATGCTACCCACCAAAGCTGTGCTGAGGACCACAGTGACGAAGAAACCTTGCCCATGCTTGATAACAGAAGCAAAATTGAGCGTACAAATATGAATAGTCTGCACTGAAAAATGGCAGGTAAGCTCTCAGTTTTATCCAGTGCAAAAACTAAAAAAACTAAAACTACTCTAAAACTGAACTAGAATAACAAAAGCGAATCAAGTGTTGGGACACAGATTTTCTAACTCAAGGTGATTGAATGGCACCTGAAATCAAACAGTACAAAATTCAATTTCAATTTTAAATTCAATTTCAACTGATAGTAAAAAAACTGCTACATCCCCATGAAACACCAAGTCAAGATTCAAGCTATATGCACGATGCATGTATCACTCTAATTGGACGTACCAGATTCATTATGGAAAAGACTCTTGACCGTTTCTTCTGGTGACTGGAACCACAATGTTGCCATTGTACTTGACTGTCCATCACCACAGTGCATCTGCACAAAACGACCATCTACTGCTAACTGATGATGTGGTGAAACACATATACACATACAGAAAACAAGAATTACAAGCAATTTGAGCTAATGCTCACGAGATGTGCGAAAGCCTACAGCAGTTCCTTTTCGCAGGTAATGTTAGTCTATCTTCATCCATTTCATCGCAATTCACTCTTTTGCAGCTAAAAATCGCCAAAAAATCACTTAAAATCAATATTTTTAGGGTTCAAGGTCATTCAAAGTCATCGATGTTGACATTCGTAATTAAGAAGCTTGTCGTCAGTGCTTGTTATGATAAGCAGCATGGCTGTGCCTATCTGCAACCATTTACATGCTAGACAAGCCAACAGAGGATAAATAATCACTTTTTACAGGGGTACCCCTCTTTGACACCCACGTGCGCAGACCTGCTTGAATCTAGAGGGTCCGGACTTGGACTGCTAAAATCTACATTCCATGCTGAAAATTTCATACACAGGTTGTCTTGGTCTATATCCAGCCATTTTGGTGCAATTCACTCTTGAAATGAGTGTCGCAGTGCAAAATTGTGAAAAAATTCACTAAAACCTGCTATTTTGGGGGGTTAAAGGTCATTCAAGGTCATCGATGTTGACATTTCTAAGAAAGTCGTCGGCAGTGCTTGTTGTGAAAAGCAGCATGTCTGTGCAATTCTGAAACCATTTTTTACGCGCGATTACTTGTTTCACCTACGGCCAAAATTTGGGTGTCGTAACGTTTTTAATTTTGTTCTCGTAATATATACTGGCGATTGAGGAGAAAGCCTTAATTTCAGAAACAGTTTGCAGATGATTGAAATCGACCAAGTTCAACAGTTTATTTATTGCCATGTATACGTACACATCGGCCATAGCATAACGTGTGGCGTCACCGGCGTGGCGCCACCTTGTGAATGATATAGTCTTGTGTCGCAGCCCGAAATCGCCAAAAAATCCATAAAACCCCCTATTTTAGCGTTCAAGGTCATTGAAGGTCATTGACTGACGAACGGACGGACAAACGGACAGACAGAATTGCGATGACTAAGATGCGCTGAAAGCAGTAGCTGCTTTTGCACGTAATAAAACCACACACTAGAATACATGTAAATGACACTGCTCAATTTCACGTCCAATCAAATGTGTTTCTCTTACAATAAAAAGATTCACCGCAGTGCTCAGAAAATTAACTGGGCTTAAAAAATTTCAAACTGCATAATCACAAATATTCTGTTGGGCAGTGTACATGAGACACACATGTATTTCTCATGATTAAGTGCCACTTAACTTTACGTTATCATAATAAGCTTTTACAGTACTTCTTAATTTGTCTGCTATCACTGGCCATTAGTTCATTCATCTATGCAAATTTACGTCAAAATCAGTCTGTGTGCGAAAAGCCTCAAGTTTTAGACCATGTACCTGCAGAGGATATTTATTTGGATCTCTGCCTTTCTGTTGGCAGCTCGGATCAAAGTATATAAGGAAGAACGCAAACATTGCAGAACTCAGAGCGACCATGATGGCTTCAACCACTTGCTGACAACGACCTTTGATGCCTCTGTGCGAACAACACAACTGTTAGAGCACCACTCAATGTCTCACATGAGCCCTCCAATGACCACTGACCCTATTTTTAAGAAGCCAGTTTTTCAAGTCATTCAAGATGCAGAAGTGAACTTTCAGGAATTTCAGGAAAAGTTTTCACAGACAACCTACCTACGCTGCATAGCAAAGCAAAAAATACTTCTTTCATTCATTTCTATTTTTTCTCTAAAGAACTAATCCATATTATTACAGGTCCCCTTTGGGGATTGCAGCAGTGGGTTTTCAGAAGCCACACGCCCTTCACATCACCTAACAACAGCATGAAAACACTATAGGAGATGTAACAAACAGCCAGAAGTAAAGCTGTAATGCTTCTTTATGAATACTTCACAACAAGACATCTGGCACCATTTATCCAACATTGCATTATCTTGCTGGGCTGTAAATAGCAGAATAGAATGCAGACCTGAGAATGACACATTTATTTTTTTTTAATAAAAAACATTAAAATTACAATAGCTAACTGACTATTACTATAAACTACTTATCCAGTCAAACAAAAACTTTATACAGATTTTCTTAGCTTACGGCACACTTAGCCTACTAACAGATGCTGGAAACGTCAGAGTAGTGCAACTTATTAAAACAACTTTCTAGAACTAAAAAAACTAACTAACACTCACCGATACCGAAAGACAGTTAACTTGTGGTTGATAAAATTGAATGCAGCACCTGTCAGGCCACCTGCCAGCAAAACACAAATACCAGAAATTCAGAAAATTTCTAAATTATAAAAATTAAAATTTAGCGAACACCTGATCAACGTTATTCAAATCAACCAAAATGCTGATACTGCATAACAAAAAAGAAATTATTAAACAGATTACAACTCACCAAATACGCCCATCAGAACATAAACTGGAATTTCTTCAGCTCCATAAGAAACATCCTAAAACATGCAAGGTCGGTATATACTGCACTGGTTTTCAATATCAATAAATCAGTTGATAAATACTGTAAAACTGCTAATACAAGCCGAGTCTCATATTGTAGCTGGGTCTCTAATACAAGCCGGGGGTCTGAGACTGATGTTTTAATAGAAGCCAAGTCTCGAATAAAAGCCGGGTCTCCAACAGTGTTGGACATCCAAGTCGTTGTTGTTGTAAGCGTACTAGCAGTGACGTAGGTAAAGGTAAAGGTCGGAATATAGCTCTTAAGAAGCAAACCCCTCACAGAGCTACGGAGCGTTACTTGTCATGGGATCACACAGTGTTACTTGCCACCCGACAGAGAAAAACGCGCCCCGCCTTAACCCCAGCCAGATAGACCGGTACTTACCTACCCCAGAGGGATAGAAAGCTGAGTTGACCTAGGCGGCTGGTTATATACCGAGATGGTTTACCTACCCCACCCAAAGGCAGTCACCCATCGCAGTACTAACCGAGCCCAGCGCACAGTAACTTGGCTGATTGGGTCAGACGCATTGCCACTACACTACGCCACCAACCTAGTAGTAGTAGTAGTAGTGATTAGTTGTATGTGCAGTAGTCTTATATACATGTGCTCGCTCTAAATTGTATTGCAATAATAGTATTGCAAACACTAACCATAGAAAAAGTGTATTACTCTGTTATGCCAGGTTGACAATGTTTTAATAAAAGCCTGGTCTCCAATACAAGCCAAGGTTTTAAATCAAATGTTCCAATAGAAGCCGGGGGCTTCTATTAGCAGTTTTATGGTACGCGTCTAAAAACAATTCAAATACAAACTGACACAAACTAGACAAATATCTGATCCATGTAGACACATTGTGTGGCCATCTGCCTAGCTTTGTACAACCCCACCCTAAACTTTAGACTTTTGAGTTGAAAACTGACACACCAGACAATCCTGTCCCGAGAAACGTTCACACATATTTTGGCTTCTTTTCATGTTACAAGCCGGTATGGGACAGATGAACAGACAAACAGACAAATGGGAGATACCTATATTGCAGCCTTTTAGAAGGGACAAAGGAATATCATATAACAGCATTAAGTAGACCTACAGCAACTACCAGGTAAACAGACAGGAAAAATATCTAGCACTTACACACTACCTGGTACACTACCATACAAGTCATACAGTCAAAAAATGGCCCAATTTACAGTTTAGCATTGCGGCAAGTAAGTTCAAAGATGCCAGTTGCAAATACATGTATGAGGGTACCATACTCTAGCAAGACCCTAAAATCGCACACAAAGAGCAGAACTCTGACAACCTACCTGAAATCTGCCAAAGTTGATGAGGCCGCCATATGACAGTCGTCCCGGAACCTTGTTATAGATGCTAAGAACAATGTTTAACGTAAATGTTGACACCATCGATGCAAAAAACTGCAAAACAACAACAATGAAACTAAATATGATAAACTGGCAAAACCATAGAAAAGTCATCCAGCTGCCAAAATTCCCAAAACTTTATTCGAGAGTACCAGCTTAAATTAAGTAAATAAAACGTTTCCTATTAAGTACTGGCTTAACCTAAAGTAACTCCGAAAATAGGCTAAATAAGGAAAAAAACAAGTCCATTGTGAGAATATAACATACAATTCTCCAAGTGAGAGCCTGGTTCCAGAAGCTTGCTCCTTCTTCCAGACTGAAAAGTACTCCACCGACGGGAGCACCAAAAGCCGCAGATACACCAGCGGCCGCGCCACCAGACACAAAGTCACGCTTCTCCGTGTCCGTGCGAAAGTACTCAAACAGCTGTCATATAGCATCACACAGCTTCAGTTCTACACTTCACAGCTCTCTCCTGTGTCATTTAGCTATGCACCCACTTTAATTTCTGACACTGTTAAAAATGTCATGCAGTTCAGCAACTGAAGGATAGGAATGAATTGTGCATCTAGCTCTGCAAGCATCCGCAAGCTGTTTAGCACAGGAGTAATGCTGTGACCATGACCTTTAAACTTCCAATCCCCAAAACAATCAGCTCATCTCTGTCGAAGGTGCACTGATGACAAAAATTTGATAAAAATCCTATATCCCACAGATACTGTGAAAACATCATAGTGAACAGAGGCATGCATAGATTGATTAATGACACTAAACATAATACCTCTGGCATTGTAAACTAGCAGTGGGGAGAAATATTAAATATTAATATTATTAAATATTTACCCGTAGATCACAGCCAAGTGTTGTAGAACGGCCTTGAGAGACACCCGCAGCAATCACAGCTCCTGAATGTATCATTGGTCCTTCCTGGCAAACAAAAACAATTGACAGTCACCATTACTGGTGATTAATGCTTAATCACAATAATAACATCATATCAGAATGGAAGAAAACTTTGAAACTCAGAATTTTCAGCTCATTAGATGTTAGCACACCAGTTTGAACATATAACCAAAACATCCCCAAGAAGACACATCTATGCATTACATACATCATTCGAATAATTCCTCTGTCTAAAGATATGCAAAAGCTCACCTGGTGGGACTCATATGGTGAAACTTTTTGAAACTAGAGATGAACGACAAGAAGCCCAGCTGCCGCTAGGATAGCCAACCATACTGGTTGTCAGTGACCTTCAAGGTCATCCAAGGTCAATGATTTCCATCTAATCTAACAGGGCGTATGCCACTTCTGAATACCTTGGCCCTATCTAGCACTGTTTCCGAGATATGGCCATGTATAGCTTGAAACATTCCATTCCATAGTGCATTATGACCCTTCAAGATCATCCAAGGTCAATGATTTATACGTCATTTGAAAGCCAGTATGCGACTTTCTATTAGTGATCAATAGCAACATAGGCTCTATCTTGCACCGTTTAGTCACAGTACATCTGTGGCAGACAGACAAACGAATGGATGGACAGATAGACAGACAAACGACAACCATGAAAACAGCTCGACTGTAACTAAAGTATGGTCGGCTAAAAACTAAACAATATATCAGTGTTGAAAGTATTGTCCTAAAAAAGTCTGGCCACATAATTGCTAAAATTTATGGAAATAATGCCAAAACATTATAAGATTGAATCAATCTATGGAGCACCCAGCATATCCAGCATAACAACAAAAACTACCCCCAAGTCTGCAGCTCACCTTTCCGATTGAAAGACCCCCAGCAACAGACAGGATCACACCAACAAATTTACAGAAGAGTGTTTTGATTCTGACGACATGTGGAACTTTGATGCCATTCAAGAAACACTTGATCTGAGGAATACCACTCCCGGCTGCCACAGGCTGCACAAAGCACAACATTCAGCTATTCTCTTGATGATGATGATGATGAGGGACAAATAAACTTTAGCGTGGCGTTAAGTCCTAAGACTACAAGGACACGTAACAATAAGCCTAAACAGTTAAGTCACCTAATAGTAGTCAGTGCAAGGAGACATTCTTAGTCATAGCTGTAAGACCGAGCAAAAAGTTCGGTTTTCAGCCTGCTGCGGAAAACTTGCAACAACGGCAATGACTGGGCTGACTCTGGCAAACTGTTCCAGACCGATGCAGCAGTCACTAATAAGGTGCAGTCGCCAATGGCAGAACGCACAGGCATGGAGCGACCAGCGCTGATGTAGTCGAAGAGCGCAGTCGTCGACGTGCATTGAGGTGTGGCGCGCTGAAGATCTGAGGCAGGTAGCCAGGTGCAGAGCCATGGAGGCAGCAATGCACTAGCACTGCCAGCCAGAACAAAACATGTTCTAACATCCGAAGTCAGTGTGATCTGTGCAGTAACGGCTAAATGTGGTCCTGACAACAAGCTTTGAAGATCAGCCGTACAGCGGCGTTCTGCACAGACTGAAGCCTGTCCATAAGTTGCTTCGGAAGGCCGGCAAATGTTGTGGAGCTGTAGTCAAGCCTGGAAAACACCAGTGCCACGATGAGCGACTGCATCACGTCGTTTGACACAGATCGTCGTATGCTTCGTAGTTGTCAAAGGGCAGCAAAACACTTTGAACATGTCTGAGTGACTTGGGTACGCATCGTCAGGTCAGTGTCAATGAAAATACCGAGATCGCGCACACATCTGACAGGCGACAAGAGATCAAAAACAACAGCGAACTAATCGGAAGGTAGCTGACTTTGTCAATGGGCTGAAGCGCACCACAGTACTTCCGTCTTGGATGCATTCAGCTGATGTCGATTGCAATGCATCCAATCAGCGACTTCATGGATACGAGTGAGTGAGTAAGCAGCGTTTCATGTCCCACTCGACATATCATTTGAGAGACCACTCCAGGTGATCACTTGCACTGGCAGTGACATTAAAAAATCAACAGCAAAAAGATAAAACCAACTAACATAAAACAACCTAAATTACAACACCAGCACTAAGCTACCTTCCTACACATGCATAAAAATTTAATACTAACAAAAAAAATTCATACACACCCACACTATGGCAATAAAAAAACTACAAACCTAGTTTAAAGACTTTTTATGCCAGAAAATGGATCAGGCCTATTCTACAGCTACTAGGATTTGCACAGAGTGAATGAATAGAAACATCCACTAATACCTACCTAATGCACAATAGCAAAAATATGAAAAGAGTTCAGGAGCAATTTATCAAGCATATCAAGGGTGAAATGGTAAAACATCTTGTTGACAACATTTCAAGAAAATTGGAAACAACATTCTACGCCATGCCACGCACTTTTTCGAACTTATCTCTGAGTGTTTTTAACGCTGCTTGAAAAGTATATTGACGAATAACATCTAGATTTGCCTGATATATTTCATATTTAAATGAAATAAATATTTAGGTAGCATTTCGATGAACAATGTAGTTTGTTGTTTAGACGTTTTGCCATACATGACTGCAGATATGACGTTTTGCCACTGTACCCTCGATATACAACCATTGCTCAACGTTGTGCACTCACAAGCTCACTTGCGGAGCATAGCAAAGACCAGACTCAACTGCAGAACAGTTGTTATGCAACGCAGACTACAGATATCACAACCTATACAAACTATCAATAAACAACAATCAAACCGACATACCTCGCCAAATGCAGTAAATACAGCAGCTATACCAACAAGAGCAACGTTCCAGAAAATCCAGAATGACAAAGGCACCAGCAACGAGTAGTAAGGGTATTCAGTTGCAAGACTGAAATCTATAACAAGTGTTAAAGATCGCAAATTGACGATGATTAAAGATTACAAACACCGTAAATTTTCAATGCTTAATATTGCTAAATCATTAGTCGTAGCGATTATCAACATCAGCAGGATCCAAACTAATTTGGCAATAATCAGCACTGCAAAAACGGAGTTGACTGGCACCAGAGTCTGTATTTGCTAAAACTATGGTATCAACAATGCTGTGACAAACCAACTCCAAATCTCTCTTTTATGCGAGAGACTGGAAGCCCCCATCTAATACACTGTTAATACATGGTTACTGGTTAGTTTGGACCACTCAAGTGTCCCTGCTAAGTAGCATCTCATTCTGCTTTGACAAATAATTTTCTGTAACATCAATATATTCTTACAACCACTAAAAAATTCATTTCAATTAGGGATGTGACGAACTTCACATTCTCCCTATTCGCATTCGACAACATGCGAATATCGGCCACTTTTCATCTATTCGATATCAGATGAACAGTTGGGAGCATTTCTGTCGAATACGAATAGTCCATTTTATTCAGAATGATTGAACTTTACTGAACTTTACATAGGGGATACTTAATAATCGCTATGACTAATGATTTAGCAATATTAAGCATTGATATTTCTTTTTCTTAATTGAACTTGATTGAGTGACCTTTGCTTAAATACTGATTATTAATGACTAAACAATGAACAATGAACAACCACTTCGAATGTTTCGCTTTATTCAAAAACTGGTTTAGTGCAGTTTTCATGAGGCTGAATAAGTATTCGCATTCGCATTTGTTATTCGACGAATAGTAAAGTTAGTATTCGCATTCGATGAATGCAAATATTTTTTTGCTTAGTCACATCCCTAATTTCAATCTGCAAAAACATTGTTATAACAAAACTACTCAGCAACATAG
>Ga0209671_1003548_pt1 | contig 15059 bp, 9 predicted proteins | sample WorMetHERISLAND2_2_FD_187401 | JGI IMG/M metagenome (GOLD analysis project Ga0209671, IMG submission 187401) | Marine gutless worms symbiont microbial communities from Max Planck institute for Marine Microbiology, Germany - Olavius geniculatus... | ecosystem: Host-associated > Annelida >... | reverse complement strand
ACAATTTCATTGAAGACAATTAATGCAAACGTTGTCACAGAAAGAGAATCAGCAGCCAAGAAAACAAGATGTGAGCAATGCAAAAATCCAACACATGTAAGCATTATCACTTAATTAGGTAACCTTTCCACATAATTGCATGCTACAGAAAAATACTTGAATAAATAAATGGCTGACTAATTGAAATACAAAGATAAGAAATAAAAAACACCATTACAATTATTCACAAATGAATAGTTTATTTATGTGAAGAACTCACAGCTGTTTGCTCGAATGTGACTTCCTGTCACGTCGAACCTGTTGCAGCCAACACACAGCAGCAAGTCATAAATAAAATAAATCATATGAACCATGCACAGCATTTATGAAAAAAATTCTGCCGCTCAATGTCTTTCAAGTCTAAAATTCATGATAAATGTTTTCAACATGTTTAATTTCTGTAAAGCGTAAAACGAATTTTAGCTAAACTGGAGTTCGTAACAGACATCAAAATATTTTGTTGACAACGCTCATAAAACAACTAGGCTGCAATTTGCCAAAAATTACCTGAACAAATACAATTTGATGATGACGACGATGACTAGAAGTAAATAGGTAAAAAATGCCAGTGCACTGTTAGAAAACCTGGTCACTGCTGTTAATTATCAAGTGCTTCACTGCACTTCTCAGCGGTTTTGATGGATGATTGAACCTCTTCAGTATATCGTACATGCTGCAACAAGCAAATATGCTGTTACCCAACTTATTTCAATAAAGAGCGTGCATCCACAGCTAATGTACAATATTTTAAACAAATACAACTTTCTAAACAACATCTTAAGTCCTGATAATGACTGACAAGTGAACAGCGATTACAAAGCAAATAGAACACTGAGCAACCGCAAAATTAGCTACAACTAATTCAACTTATAGGATAATGCACTCCAAATCAAACATAACACACAAGACGTTTAAATTTGATAAATGCAAGAAAACATTAAACAGCACTAACTGTACATAATAATTAATTAACACTGAATAAACAACCTTTGTTTGCAACAGTACTTAAACCAAAATGGGCACATGCCAAAATGTGCATCACACAGCAGCACGTCTGCTTTTCTGTTGGTTCCAGATTTTTGCACACTGACGCACAAATGATGCAGTTTTCTTCCTCCATTCGGCTTGTGAGTTTCCAGAGATTTTTCAAATGTCTCAAAATGCAGCTCTTCAGAAAATCATGCCAAGACACAATCATTTGCAATGGCGTATTTTTTCTTGATCCACTTAAAGTTCTGCTACAGAGGCAACTCTGACTGAATGAATGACTGATCTTCAACCAGAAACTGTCTTGAAATTTCATCTGCTGCTTCTGAGACACTACAACTAGCAACTGAATACATATCTACAATACAGACCTCTTGAGTTCAAAGAGGACCACGACGGGCTTCAGGTTTCCATCGTCAGAAACCATCCCACTCACTGACAGGCTACAACACATACACATGCACACACACGCTGAGTGAAAAAAACACGGCAACAGACGCTTTTCCATATCTGTGTCCGAAACTGACCAATTTCAAAATCATTTCACTAGCAGAATGAGCAGACAATTTGCAACAAAACTGATCGAAAACATTCCCACCACACCCAAAAGCATCACTACACTACCTAGTAAATTATTAATTTTCAAAAATTGCACCGAGCAAAGCAAAGCAACAACAAACTAAGCACTCAAGTTACAAAGAAATGTGATCACGTTAAATGAGCTGATATTCAGCTCTGTCCTGTGTGTGGTAAGAAACAGGAAACTACCTACCACTTCCTAGAATCATGCCCAATGCTACTCAAATGCAGGAACAATATTCCATCTTCAAATCATACTTACTAGAGCAAGAAAAACTAAGTAAGATTCAGCCAATAACCTTTATTTGGTTCACAAGGTTAGTTCACATTGGCGTTGCACATCGGACCGGACTGGCACGACCTCGGTGCTGGGCATCTGCCCACCCCGAAGGTAAGATAAAGCACGGAGCAAAGCACAGCAACGGCAAACTAAGCATTCAAAAATGTGATCACGGTAGGTTAGGACCTATTTTCTTGAGCTCATCTAGAGTGCATGAGTAGAGGTTTATTGTCCCGTTCATTTCGGGGATGACCGTTCCACGCAATGCACATCTGTGTATGAAATGTCACTATTACCTCAATTATGCCGTGAAATGCATACACAGTAATGCTCGCTTAGTTTCACGACTAAATGCTGCAAAACTAAGACAAAGACCAATACAGAAATATACAAATAAAATGACACAAACCTTGCAAGGACAGAAATTATACTCTTATGCTCCTCAAGCGTTAGCACTTGCCTTGGCAGGTTGATGCGTAGCTCACGAAGCTACAAACACATCACTGAAATGAACTGCTACAACAGATGGAAGCCAGTAAACATACACACAAATATACATATAGAGATGTAGGCACGAATGTTAATAACTCAAAAAGTTGATGGCAGGAAAATAATAAAAAATCACAATATCACAAATTTCACAATTATACAATTAAACTGATACAGACATGACTATCTGACGTCTAAAAAACACAACTAAAATTATTCAACATATCTCTGTAATTTAAATAAAAACTACAAATATAGAGATAATTGCTGTGTTCATCCCAACTCCAGTTGCCTAAATTAAAATCACAAAAACAAACAACAACATCAAGAGACATTTCACACAGATGTAAAGTAGTCTATAAAATAATGACAAGAATATGCCCCATAGCAGTCTGACATGAGCAAAATAGTTATTACCTCCACCAAGGAGGTTATGTTTTTGCCTATGGAGTTTGTTTGTCTGTCTGTGTGTTAGCAAGATAACTCAAAAAGTTATGGACGGATCTTTCTGAAATTTTCAGGGAATGTTCGAAATGGCAAAAACTACAAGTGATTCAATTTTGGGGTGATCCAGAAGGAATCCTGGATTCTGGATCACTTTGAAATTTTCATTAACATTGTGTTAAATGGGGCATAAGGGAAACCGCTGCCAAACCGAATATGGTGATGCCACCTGGCGAACAACATGGCGTTGGCGGAGGTCTGCGGTCTCTGACTGCGTTCTAGTTACAAACTACTACACCAGTCTGTTGACTGAGACAATGCAGCTCCAACAGATAAAGTTACACAACATCATGAATGAAATGGCCGAGCAGCAGTGCAATACCTTCTCCCTGACGACATCCTCATCCCAGAGCAGTGCTGACACCTCGGCACTAGCAACATATCGCCTGCCTCCGTGTGACAACAGCACGATGACATGAACGGAATAATCTTCTGTCAGTTGGACACTACATATACAGAAGTGGACATGCTTGCTAAACCCAATGCAACTAGTGATTGTAATCCCGGGATCCTGATCGGTCGCTTTCACCAGTCCTGGAACTGGTGACAGCCCAATCCCAGAATTTCAGGATTACCGAACTTCGTTAAAATTGTACTTTTTGAAGTCGTTTAATGAAGAAAATATTTCACGAGTCCTTGCCCTTGCTGCGCACTGTAATTTGTATTCTGACAGTCATAATCATTCCTTACCGTTCCAATATACCTTCCGTAGGGGCCTACTACATCCTGAACGAGTGAGTGAGTAGGGTTTAACGTCCCACCCAACACAGTTTTGGGGACAGCCTTTTAGACAAAATTGCACATACACATAATAACGGAACAAAAAGTTTAACCATTACAATGAAACTGGAAGAAGAAATTTAACCTTTACAGAAAAACACAAAACATAAAAATGATCTAAACCCAAAATTGTAAAAACATGCCATTATAAGTGTGCATATGTAGCAGTAATGGCAGTTCTAATAATCTTCCCTGTTATCCTCCAGACAGTCATCAGCGTCAGAATGCTGTCTATTGAAAGACAGAGGTAACCTACTACATACTGTGCATGAAACAAGTCTATAAAGGATACCAAAGTAACAACCAATCTATAAGCCTAATACCAAAAATGTGATCCCAGGATCCCAGATTACAAATTTCTGAATCCTAAATCCCAAACCCCGGGACTGCAATCACTAGATGCAACTGCACTGAGTCAAACATGTTATGATTACAAAACTACAGAACACACATTTTGCTTGATTGTCAAACATCTAGCCATGCAATCTTATTATCTAGGCCACTTCTAAACAATTGTATGATATGATAATGACCACCACATAATTCTTATCATCATATATTCATTTAATAAAATATTGATGAGTGCAACCTTTAACAACACAAGTATTAAAAATACATTTTAAAAATAAGCTATATGAAAAAATACAAAAAAAAACGTCTCGTCATCATCATCCTATTGTCAAATGCAACCAATGCGATACATAATATCAGCAGTAGCCTAGCTAAGATATCCCATTGTACATGAGATAATTTATGCACATCAGTTCAGTTCAGATGATGATGAATATGTATGATAAGTTACCAACTAAGTTCAGATGGTGAATACAATCTGTTACATACCAGGTAACTTGCAGCTGATCGGCCGTCGTATCTCGCTGTTCATTCAGGCTAAACACACAGAAAAGACATACCGCAAATTAATCTTCAACAATCAACACTGACAAATGACATCAAAACACTACCATCTCATTTTCACATAACCATATTCTAGATCACTCCGAGTGACAAGTGTACCAGATTCTTCAGTAAACTTGCGTACATCACTCACTGTGATAACTGCTGCGTGATTTGTGAACAAGGCACTAAGCAGCACTGCAAAAATTTTCAAACATGTTATTTTTCAGGAAAGAAAAGTCACACAAGATCAGCTACAACACAACTGGATAAAATGTACTGCCAGTGCCTGTTAAAATTATCCACTACGGTATGCATAACTGCTTTGCTGCAATTCGTCGTGCAAATTTTAACTCAAGATTCAAAGCCAACACAACTTGCCTTCCCATGATTCAATAGGGCGTGTGAGTATGCAGTGTTATTTGGGGCCTCTTTAGTGTGCCTACCAAAAATTCGAATTCAGTCTAACAGTTCTAGCAGTGTACAGCAGTATAACAGACATACATACATATAGACAGACAGAGATAAACAGAGCAAGTAAGTAAGTTCACATGAATAGAATTCATATAGCGCGTTAACTGTAATAACCTCGTATGCACTCAACGTGCTAGTAGAACAAGAAGTAATAATGTTTCAGATAACGTCAAAAAGTAGGCAAAAAGTGTGTGCACTTTTAATAATGATCAGGAAAGCATCTGAAATAGACGGATTGGACTGGCACGTCCAAAAGCATAGCTTCCGTAAGTTGACATCTTGATCCGTGGAACTCTACATGCAAGAGTTAACATCTACTGCAAATGCATGACTAAAAACATGCATGAAAACTTCCAGACCTCCAACTTTCCACTGACGGCATGTCACGGCTGCCGACAAACGAAGCTGTGTCACGCTGTGGGTGAATTTGAGATATCATGTTACTATGCAGTAATTCCATGTCAAATACCTGCAGCAATTAAACCCAATAAATTAACTACCAATAAAAACGCCTTTTCGAAAGCTGGAATACATACTTCACAAGTTGGACATAATCTATTACACGCAAACTGCAAAAGCAAGAGTTATTGATAACTGATTACAACTACATTGCACTATACACAAGCATGATGAGACAATTAACTGGCCGCATTCAGTCACAAGCATAATTCATACAGCACCGATCTTGCACATTCTATAAGAATTACAAAATGCAGACATACATGAAATGCATCAACTACGGAATGGAGTCATCATCACTTAGCAATTCTCGAATCCCTTTTTCCCATGTTATATTTTACTAAGTAGTTCTCACTTCTCAGATTATACTTTATTAAGCAAGCGGTGTACAGCTATTAACAGAAAACCAATCACAGGAGCTACAGAGCATCACCTGCCATACGGGATCACACAGTCTTAGCTGCCACATGACACAGGTGAATGCGCCCCACCTTAAGCTCAGCCAAACAGGCTGGTACTCAGTTTACCTACCCCGGAAGGATAGAAAGCTGAGTTGGGGCTGTCATACATCCAAATGGTTTACCTGTCTGCAGACAATCACCCATCCATATAGTAACCACTTGATAGTGACCCAACCAGAAGTCGAACCCACGACCCCTCAACTGTAAATCCGACACACCAGCGTTACACCACAAAGCCAATGATTGCCTTCAGGTAACAAACAACACAACTAAATCATTGCAACACACCTTCTCATCGTGGCATTTATTGGCCAGTCCACTTTGGAGAAGAACGTCATTCACATGCACATCGTCGTCACCGCCAGTGTCACACAAGCAGACCGACACGACACGACCGACGCTCGTCACTCGAGCCATGACGACACGCTGTGCAACGAGACGTGTGAAACGTCGCGTGGCCTGCACCGACCATGTCTGTCCCGTGGCACACATGCTCGTCAGCCGAGCGGGGATGGCCTGAGCAGGCAGACCCATGTGACAAGATCTGCATTTCCAACATTATCAGTCATTCACTTTAATGCAACAACAACTTGTAAAGCGAGATCTTTAACAATGACATGGTAGTTTCAGTTTTCAGTATTCATTCAAATATGCAAGTGTATAACGATGAGCAAAGTAACTAACAAAGCAGAAGTATTTTGCACTCAGTCCAACAAACACAAAGTAAAGAAAACTCAGACACATCTTGAAGACAACTGATGCACAACTACACAACATTAACTAAAGCATCAACACAGAATTGCACCTATAAATGCTAAATGATATCTCTAGCAAAGTTATACAGCCATAAAGAAAGAACTCAAAATGGGAAAGTCTGCCAACTGCCAGAAAGCACAGAGAAGAACAAATAACAATCAAACCAACAGGGATGCTACCGATTAAACTTTCTTAATCGCTTAGTTTACAAAAAAATTATTCAGAATTAATCCGTTGATTTTGATAAAGTTTGTAGTCAAGAAAGATCGTACAAACTGCAGAATTAAACTACTGGTTGGTACACAAACTGTGTAGCAAAGCTCACAAAGTGCAGACTGTTAAACTAACACTGCACAAGTACAAATAAAAAAAAAACAAAAAAACAGATAAAACAGAATTAGAATATTGACATTCATCATCGTCATTTTAGGTTGTTGAGGAATCAAAAATTTTAATCAAATTTTAATGGATAAAATTTGTTAAAGATTAATCGACTAATTGATCATAAATTTCCATAACCCTACAAACCAGCTGAATTAACAATTAAATCTCCATAAGAAAACTAAATATCACAAAATAAAACTCATCACAAGCCAGTAGGAAATGAGGTCAACCGAGAAAATATAACCGGAGAAAACGAATTCCAGAATTGCTGACTGACGACACTGTTCCATAGTCCACGTATCTCACCTAAACACAGAATGTTCATCAGTCTGTTGTAAGTTAGAGCAACAGCAGCAATACAGATCACAGGTACCACAGCAGCGCAGCAAGGTAAGCTGCACTAAAATCACTTATGAGCTTGCTTAAACGTGTATGCTTAAAGAGGGCAATATTTCCGAAGTTAATTCAGACTTTCATGACAACCAGGGTCCCTGAAAAAACATAATGATTACCGGTAAAGAAACAGTCAAAAATGGTTTTTATAGCCAAGAAGCCTTTCCAGCCATCCTAATCAACTACACTGGACAAATATTTGATCTGTAATGCCTTTAAACGCTGTTTCGTGGCTTTGACAATGGGAATTGTGTTAAGCAGCTCGATGCTAGAAACGTCTCACGATGAGCTCTGTAACAACTGAACATGATAGCGAGAGAGTCCATAGATATAATAAGCAGTCTGAGTATAGAATATCGGTTAACTTTTTAACAGAAAAAACAGCAAACAATATTATTACTCTGATACAAAAACAAACAGCAAGTTATCAAATCAATGACGGTACCTGCACAAAGCCCTCAGAAAAGCCGGTGATGACGCATCGATGCCAGTCACTGGATGATGAATGTATGTACTGGGCCGCGCAGACCATGCCAATACGCATCGCCTCGACAGGCATACGATAGACATCATACAACTTCCTGTTGTACTCCCTGTGTTCACAAATACACGTACAAGAGTATACAGAACTGTCATATGTAAATACATACAACTTACCTTTGTACATATCTGAGTATAAATTTTATTTTTTCTTTTTACAGTGTTTATAATAATATCAACAGTTTGCCACAGAACACGAATTAGTGACTGACTTATTCAAAAAATGTACATGTCGCGTTACTCTCATGTCACCCATCAGCAATACTAATAACATGTCGAAATGTTTTAACTGCATTAAAGCTGAAAAACAATAAGTATTAAATTACAAAAAAATACTACATCACAACTAATCTACACCGTGTCTCAAAAAAACATCCCCGATATTTTGTCTGACACAACTTGACATCAAATGACCCTTCAGTTAACCATCTCACCCAATGTGTGCTTCTGCACTAACTAGGGAAAGCAGATCAAGCGAAATATGTGTTGAAATAAACAGAAAACCTGAAAAAAACATCCCAGACATTATTGATCGTAACTTGAAGAAAGATTAGCAGATTTTAATAATTTCTGGCAAAAATATTTCTGGCACAACTGGCTATTAAATGAGTGTTTTAGTTTCCATCTCTCCCAACGTCTGCTTTTGAACTACTTGGGAAACGCAGACCAAGCGTAATACGTGTTAAAATAAATTTTTAAAAACGTCAATAAATTCCATCTATCCTAATCTGTGGGCCCCAACAGCCAGTCTATTACAAGGTTTGACTGTCATGCAGCAGCGTGTCTACCAAATGAAGTTCAAAAATGTTTGTGAAGTCAAGAAGCGACTCGTACAGTCTGGATTGGACTGAAGCAAAACTTTATCGATACTGCTGTCAATGAATGGAGAAAGCATCTCCTTGCCTGTGTTCGCATAGTGGGCAAACACTTCCAGCAATTTTACTGCAGACAGTTGAAAAATGGACAACTGGATGAAATGTAAGCCAAAGTGTCAGAAATGTGAACAAAATGTGTTTTTACGCGTTACGTTAATTAAGCAATCATATCGCATTGGATAAAAAAGTGATATTTTGCTGGTTGTGTTTTCCCCGGGTAGTGCAGAAACAAACGCCGGGTGAAGCGGGAAACTGAATGGTCATTTGACAGCAAGTTGTGTCAGTAATATTCGCACCAAAAATTATCAAAATCTGATAATTTGTTTTCAAGTTACAGTCAAAAATGTCGGGAATGTTTTTTTGAGGCACAGTGTATGTATCTTGTGTCACACTCGATGCTTCTGATGTTGGACGGACGAATGAATGACAAAATATCAAGCAAAGACTACGTGTTAGAAACTGAAAAGTGATGGTTAACCCCTAAAAATGTTCAGCTGAAACTATCTTTCACTGCTGAAAGTAAAATGATGTATTTCTTCTGAACATTTGCAAAATAAAGATACGAGATGGTGGACAGAAACAGTAAACTTACTGGAGATCAACCATCAATGCCTCCAGCTCAGCATGCATCTCATCCAACTGCAGCCAGAAATTTCCCGGATCCTCGACTTGCGAGACCCGGACTTGGATGTAACTTTTCAGCTCTGACGGCAGATGCTGCGGTGTGTACGTTGCTGCACCAGGAATGACTGCGTCAGGTGGCAAAGCCAAATTCTCCTACACACACGTTCCATCACCAATCTCGATCTAGTGCTTAAAGTCATTGGTCAGTCGCAGCAACGAAGTTACTCTATGCTGAGCCAGGTTAGTACCAAGATTGGTGAATAAACCGCATTGTTAAGTTACCAAGCCACTTAGGTTAACAGTTGAGTTAACTCAGCATGTGGGAAGGCAAAATGAGCACAAGTTGAAGATGAGACATAAACAGGCACATGGCATTATGCACTAGGCATGCTTGATGTAACCATGGTCTGGCAGTGCAAACTGGTGTCTGCCAGAGGACTAAGGAAATGGAGATCAGTGCTGCCCTATGGGCCTTAATGCTCGAGAAGAACTTCACTTCACTTATTCAATAAAGTACTAGATGCAAACACAACAAAACCAGAAATTTGAGCTAATGCTCACGAGACGTGCGAAAGCCTGTAGCAGCTCCTGTTTACAAACGGTCAGTCTATCTCCAGCCGTTTCATCGCAGTTCATTCTTGGAGTGTGCGCTGCAGCCAAAAATTGTAAAAATCAATAAAAACCCCTTATTCTGGAAGTTCAAGATCTTTCAAAGTCATCAATGTTGATACAACTAAAAAGCTCATCACTAGTGCTTGTTGCGATAGGCAGCACACCCATGCCTATATGCATCCGTTTTCACAAAAGACTGGCCAACAACAGCCAAAACGACTTTTACGGGAGTACCACTCTTTGATGCCCTCGTGCGCAGGTTTCCTTGAACCTAGAAAATCAAGACTTGGACCACTGAAATCTACATTCAATGCTGAAAATTTCATACGCAGCTTCTCCACGTCTATTTCAAGTGATTTTGGCACAATTCGCTCTTGAAATGTGTCTCGCAGCTGAAAATTGCCAAAAAAATCCATAGAAACCTCTATTTTGGCTTTCAAGGTCATTCAAGATCATTGAATTCGGCGCCAATCAAGAGCCAGACTTCCTATTAGTGATTAATAGTAACCTAGGCCCTATCTCGCACCGTTACTGAGCTACAGCGACTTACTGGCAAAAAATCGCAAATTTTGCCTACCCCCTCTCATTTAGCGCCCTCGTTCGGGGTGACCCCCTTCGAATTTATGGAAAAGCTTTACGGTTCCTGAAACTAGAGTCTTCCAGGCAGCCAACGATGAAGATTTGGTGATTCTAGCTTGCACCGTTTTTGACTGATCCATCCATGTGCTGGACAGATGGACAGACAGACAGAATTGCGATGTCTAATACGTGCTGAAAGCAGTAGCTGCTTTCGCATGTGAAAACAATGAAAATCAACTGAAAAAAGTGGGTTTAATATAACAACACAATTCAACCACTCACAAACTAAAAGTAACACAAACTGCAGTAAGACATTCTATGCCTAACAACTTCTAATCTTGTATAAAGTGAAAATCAACACATTTACATCTACTCTTTCATTTTCTGCAATTCTTCTACAAATCATTTTTGTTTCAGATGTACTGATAACGCATTCAGCGCACTAGAGATTTCTTCAAAATGATAGTGTGCTATATAAATGTTCACTTATTATTATTACTATTATTATTAAAAGTATTCTACTACCCAATAGCAAACAACTGTTCAGATTCTAAAATACAAAATTTGATAACAAGAAACAAATACAATATGACATAACCAATTGCAAACCAGAGAAAATAAAGGCATCATACATGATACTGTGTAAGTTCATTTGGCCGAGGTATATCAACTTTTGATGCAGCAGGTGCCGGCATTTCCTTCAGCGTTAGCATCACTCGACCTATAGCAGTAACACGTTCATACTTCACTCATGTGCAACTGATAAACTTTTATTAGCAAGAAATTTGAGCTAATGCTCATGAGACGCGCAAAAGCCTATAGCAGTTCCAATTCAGTAGTTTAGCTGAAAATTGGGGTGTTCACGCTAAGTTAATATACAAATACCAAATTCTCTATCTGGATCGCATAGGCCAAACGATAGTAACGTGGCACTATCTTGTAAATGATATAGACTTGTGTCGCAGCCCGAAATCGCCAAAAAATCCATAAAACCCCCTATTTTGGCGTTCAAGGTAATTGAATTTGGCGCCAATCGAGAGCCAGTGTACGACTTCCTATTAGTGATTAATAGTAACCTAGGCCCTATCTTGCACCGCTACCGAGATACAGTGACTTATTGGCCAAAAATCACAAATTTTGCCTACCCCCCTCTCATTTAGCGCCCTGCGCCGTTTTTGACTGATCCACCCATGTGACAAACGGACAGAAGGACGGAGAGACAGACAGACGAACAGAATTGCGATGGCTAAGACGAGCTGTAGCTGCTTTCGCGTGTAAAAAGTGAATGCTCCTCGTTAAGACTACAGTTTGCATAAACAGCAATACAGCAAACGTCCACACAATTGCCTTTATTATATTACTGCTTTCTTGTACTGTTTTATTCATCAGTTTGCCGACTCTTTTTGCATAAAAATGCCAACTACATTGTATTTACTGATCAAGAAATTGCGAAATTTTCAACAATATCATACCCGATAAAATCATTCGTACTGCCAAATTAATGCTAAATCTTATGCCAAAACTGAGTTTTGTTGCGAAACTAGAAAATTTAATGCCAATTTCCAAAAATAATACCAAAAAAATTCAAAACTGGCAAACTAAATTTTTTTACAGCCCAGTACCTTCAAAAATGCAAAACTTGACATCTTAAAATGCTAGATAGTATTTACAATGCAATGTCACAAAAAACAAGCAGACTAAAAATCACTTATTCAAAATGAAGTAAAATTTTGAGTCAAACCAATTTTGCAACGAACACTACACTACTACGATTCAAGCACAAACAAAATTTGATAATACACGCAAAAGGAAACACATGTATGAAAAATGACACAGGTTTAAGTCACTTACCATGACACTCATAGCTCATGTTGATAGAATCTTTCATGTTTCGCACGAGCCGTTCCACAGATTCGAATCCGAATGAAATTGGCTGAAGCTTCACACCACAATGTGACTGAAAACAGACAACGTGACAAGCACAATCTAACTAACATTCCAGCAACAGCTGCAAGAACTGTAATCTACTTCAAACACAGCCATACGATCTTCAGTGCAAGCTATAAGTGCAGCCACTGCCTGGTGTTAATTATAAGTAGTAACATTTCACGACATAATGTAGTGATTGCACTTGGGCTGTGACGAGATCTTTAATAATCACATTCCACAATCCCAGACAATATGCCAGTGCAGAGATTTTTCAAACAGGTCAATATTTGTTACACAAACAGAACAGTAAAAAGTTTTACTTAAATTTCAACTAACATGCACACTGCACATAGCCTATATGTATTAATTTTTTTACAAAGAAAACCTAACGTAGAAATGATAAAAAAGATACCATTTATAACAGCCAGGAGTGAAATAAAAAATAAAACAGGCTAGAAATAAGCAGATACCCAGTCCTACCATATCTTCTGTAGATATACCATCTGACTAGATCAGTGTTTTTCAACCTTTTTGTTGCCGCGGAACCCTACGCAAGCGTGAATGACACTCACGGAACCCCATGCATTGATCCGTGAGTCCAGCAACGTATGCGAGGATAAAGCTATAGGGTGTCTATGGACTCATTTCCCTAGCAGGGCACTGACGGCAAAGCCATCATGAGAACGACAAAGCAGACAAAAATGACCAATATAAAATGTGACCACATTAGTAGGAATACAATAACATACTGCTGTATGTTATTGTATTCCAAACACGACGGGTGAGGCGGTCTTCGACGACCGCTTAGCCCGCCACCAACCCAGAAAATTTCTCACGTAGATGCTTTTGGAAAAGACAGGCCTACGAGTCTTTTTAATTTTCTTTAGCTGAGTTTTCAAAGAATTAAATTAACTAAGTAAATGGCCGAACGATTTCGTAACCATAATCCTAATCAATACGTTCTTCTTTTCTTCTGGTTCATGTCCGATAATGCCTTGGAGTTAAATAATGTCATGCATAGGAAGCTTACGTTATAACATAGGTCTACTATATGCCAAAATTTTACCAACAACAAAAATGATTCAGCACAGCAAGTCTATGCAAAAAAAGACGCGTAGAAACGGATTAAAACAAAAAAGATCCTGAGCATTTCTACGACACTGTCTGGTGTGATTTCGCAAGCTAGGTCATTTTTACTGGCCGGCTGCGGAACCCCTGGCAGATGTTCGCGGAACCCTTGGGTTCCGCAGAACCCTGATTGAAAATCACTAGACTAGATCCATCAGCTTGCATCAGCATCATCCTCACGTTGCAATCTATATACTTCGTGAGCACCATGCTTAGGGCATCGAGGCTTGGCGTAGCAGTAACACGTTTGATTAAATCAACGAAGTTACTCTACGACGGGCCCGATTAGTGCTGTGATAGGTGACTGTCTACGGGCAGGTAAACCATCTTGGTCAAAGCCAGCCAGCTGGGACGACTCGGCCTTCTACAGCGTGTGGCCAAAAGTGTGTCATAATGGCAGCGGCGCAAGCGTGTGATTTGTTTTTTGCCAGTTAAATTCAAACATCGTAAACAACACTATTTCAACAAAAGCGCTTACCTGACATTTCTGAATTTTGTTACAAATCCTTTCTGCGCAATAATAGAACAAATTCGTTGCAGAATGAATGTGTAGAGCTGATGAATGGAGGTTTAATGAACTTTGCTTCAGGTTGTTAGAGCAGACTTGATAGGGTCCTGTCGAGAGTTAACAGCTGACAATTTCTTCTGCACATGAGATTTTATGACTTTCCACATATTTTCGATAACATTTTTGTCCACTGATTGTGCTGACCACGTAAAACCCAAAATGTGATTTTCTATTTTCCACAGATAGAGTAAATACTGAGAGATGAACAGGGGCTATCATCCTGCTAAAAGAAGTGCTTTCCAGCAAAATGTTTGCACACACCTGGCCACAAATTTGCTTCGGGTGCATTCACATAGTTACATCAGTCAATATTTCTGCCAACTGGTAAAAAAGTAAACACTCTTTCGTAGCAAATACAACTCCAGAACATGGTGATATATTTCGACTGGTGCTGTCTCACAAGACATTTGAGATTCCAGACTTCGTGTAGCCTTCTCCAATAGTAGCCTTGACTTTTCTATCCTGTCCTATTACTATCTGAGTTTCGTCTATAAATTCAACTAATTTCCAGTTATCTGCCTTCCAGCTCAGCTTCTGTCTACACCAAAACACATGGCGAGGTTAATTCACCCTGCTTGTTACAGTCTGTTTCCAAATATTCCGTCAGGTTAAACCAAAGGAACGCAAACGACGTCGTACCATTCGTGGTGATAATCGTTGAGTCAGGATATCATTTACGTAGTTTATAATTTCAGCCGATGTCTTTTTTCTGTGCGCTTCAACGT
>Ga0209671_1003547_pt1 | contig 15059 bp, 7 predicted proteins | sample WorMetHERISLAND2_2_FD_187401 | JGI IMG/M metagenome (GOLD analysis project Ga0209671, IMG submission 187401) | Marine gutless worms symbiont microbial communities from Max Planck institute for Marine Microbiology, Germany - Olavius geniculatus... | ecosystem: Host-associated > Annelida >... | reverse complement strand
TATACAGTGTAAGGGTGACATCGTGGTTGTAGATATAAAACAGCACAAATCACAATTTAAAAATTCAAGCATCACCATTACACAATGTCAGAAGAACTTTGCTGACTGTGTAATGGTAAAGTTTGAATTTTTAAATTGTGATTTGTACTGTTTTATATCTACAACCACGATGCCACCCTTACACTGTATATAAACTGAACAGTTTTTTTTACATAAATCTTTGTAACGGTGCCAGATAGACGCATGCTTTGACGTATAACAAGACAAATGGCAACTAGCCTCATCGACCATTATTTTAATTTTTTCCCTCTCATTTCCTATAATCGGGCAATATTCTATGAACTTCGGAGAGACAATTTCCAATAACGACCTCGACGCCAGTCATTATTAGTATAATATTTAACGGGTCTCAATTAGACGCCGGGTCTATAATACATGCCGAAAGGAACGAAAAAGCTCTTAGAAGAATACAAATGAAAATGATGCGTGCGAGGAGTACATTAGATTGATCACAATCTAATAATATTTCTTGTTTTATATAATCAAATTATACTTGGCAGTTCGCCGTAAAACATTCCACTAAATAAGTACGTGAAATTTCAGATTAAAACGTTAAACGTTTGCTGAGAAAACAGCAAAAAAAAACTTTAGGGGGCTACTTTATTTTGCCGCACCCCGGTCACTGTAGAACTGTTAGACATTTTGATATCAAGAGATGTTATAGCACTGTCACAGGCCTCAATTTATGCATAGGCCTAGCGTTGTGCGATATCCGTGCAGTTTGCTGCAATTAGGACTATTTTCAACGCGAACTGCGCGCAGCAAAGCAGTTACTGGTTCAGCAACAGGTGCTCTTGAAGCCCGGCTTCCAACCAACGCAACGCACGCAATAGAAATCAAACATATAGGCTAGACCGCTCGATCTTGCGTTTTGGCTGCTTATCACTTGCGTCATCTGCGTGCGTTTTTATGCTTATTATGTAAGCCTACTTGTTTGTTGCGCGTTTGTAGAGTAGTCCATACATGTAAAAACGTTCCAGAAAAATATTAAAAAACGTTAAAAAACCTAAAAACGAGGCAAGAACAAAAAACGTTAAAAAACGTTGAATAAAAACGTTAGCCATAATTTGTTTAACCTTGTGCCTAGTGCCTAGTGTTGTAATCAACTTTAATCCATATATGTTAAAAACATTAATTTGCTAAGAAAAAACGTAAGAAATATGTATTTCACTTTTATAAAAAAAAACATTAAAACATGCATAAAACACCAAACTACAGTATTCATTCAAATAAAAAAACCTGTCAATACGAATTAAATAAAGTCAGTAATACTGCTACAAAACACTCGCTCTGTTCAGGAAATGGACGCTAAACGCAATTTGCCCATGATAAATGCATCATTTTGCACATTTATGTTTTAACAACAACAAAAGCACAACAAACGAACGCAACAAAAAAACGTGAAAAAACGTAAAAAACGTGACACGAATACAAAACGTAAAACGTTATTTTACATTTATAGAGTAGGCTAGTCTTTGGAGTAGGCCTACTTTTTTGCAGGCTCGGTAGTCTTGTGTGGCTCGGTAGTCTAACGGTAACGTGTCGGACTTGTAATCCTGAGGTAACTCAGAGGCGCAGGTTCGACTCCGCAGCAGTATAATTTGGTACCGGCTTCACCGCTGGGACGTAAGTTTACAGGCACACTACGCGATACACTGGCCCCGTATCCGTGGTCTCGCAGTGTAAAAACTGGTGTCTGGCTGAGGGCCTTAGGAAACGGAGATCAGCGCCGCCCTATGGGCCGTAAGGCTCGGGAAGGACTTTACGTTTTTTTACTTTACGTTTACTTTTTGCACAGGCCTATTTTTGCGTTGTGTGTGGAAACCAGGCTTAACTTAGCTCAAGAGTGCATCTAGTCTTGGGCGTCTGACGCGAAGTAAGGGCATTATACCGGCTGCTGCAACAGCTCAGCTCTGCTCCGGGATAAGCAGGGTATAGGCTTATTATAGGCTTTAGGACTATACGATAGGCTACTAGGCTACTCAAATTTCTGAGCGTCCTTACGTGATTATTGCAGCCTCTGGCCTATAGTTTATTATTGTCGTGAGCATTCAAAACGTCTACAGCGAATGCGAGGCAGGCCTACCGTTTGAGTGTGTTGTTATTCAAGCATATACTGCTTACTTTTATGAACGAAACCACTTATCAGCAGGTGAGTCATTTACATTCTGTCACTTAATGACAGAAAATAGCCCATATCTTAGTTTGAATAGGCTACGGGAATCTAGTATTACGCCCTATTCAACAAAGCAAAAATACATATAAATGCAAACTAGATAAACATCTAAAAAGTAAATGTTACACAAACTTAAAAGACACAATGCAACAGTTAGAAATTTTTTTACCGATGTCCACACTCCACATCCCACGAGTTACTCCAGTGTATAGAGAATGCAAACCCGTGGTGCATTTTTCAAACCCGGGTTTACGGGTTTGACGTCCTCCAATCCCGGGTTTTGAAGCCGGGTACTCGGCGGGCGGCCGGTAGGGCCTAGCTATTACTGCAAGTGTAGACCTACGAGACTTGCAAGCCGTGGACTGCAAAATTCAGACATAATATTGAACACTCTTAAGTGTTTACCTATTTTAGTGGTTATCTAAAACTTTTTGAAAATGTTTTTTCCAACTTGATCCGTTTGCACTAAATGGCCAAATTTTGTATGCTTTTATAAATTAAGTCTAAGTGAGTTAAAACAATTCATTAAAGCTCTATATGAGAACTGCCGCTGCCAGTCATACTAAAGTTATAGTTTCTGTGAAACTACAAGCTTTAGGTTGAAACCTTGAAATGAATGTACGAGATACTGCTAGTTTTCCGTTAAAACGCACACTTTTCATACACCCTCCATTCAACCCCAAATTTAAAAATGTTCCCCTTGCACTGCATGGCCCAAATTTTGCATGCTTAGGTAACTTCAGAGATTGCTAATTATTCGTGTAAACGCTTTCCCCTAAGAGCTGCCAGTTAGTCACAATACATCTGTTACAAACAGACAGACAGACGACCACTCGTACCGAGGGGCCAAACCCTAACTTTAAGCTTAGGCTATAGTTCAACGGTGAGCTCAAAAAGTATATCATATTTAGTATTTTGTACTGCATATGCCTAATGATTGACACCCAAAATTAAACCCGTTAACCCGGGTTTTTGCCTGTTCTCAAATCCGGGTTTACGGGTTTGAAAACGGCCGGGTTTAGCTCCGTGGTTCACGACGTGTTCTAAGCGCAACATGGTTACTTATTTTTTATGCGGAGAAGGTGTGGCCAAAGCAGTGTTTTGGGGGCGTGGTCGAGTTCAACTTGTTTATTTTAGTAGAGTTTGTGATTTTTTCTGTGCTTTTTGAACACTTGTGGCAAGATGGATAACGTTTAGGTGTGAAACTTATAGTCAATTATCTGTTACATCGTTTTCAATTACAATAAGATTAACAACGGTATAACAGATAAACTACAAACAAAATACAGAGACCAGGAAGTGGGAAGGAGAGGTAATAACCATCCACTAATCTTATACGTACACGACCCCTGACTGCATTGTCATGTTTCATTTATCGTGATGAACATTTGTATATTGGCTAGATTGACGTTGGCATATGGGCCAAACTAGATATGTACTTACCTGCAAATGTTGTAGTAATCATACCGATCAGTAATAATTTAAAATGTTTGTCGTCAGAGGTTTCGTTTAAGCGCTGGAAACAATTAACTTTCTGTAACAATAAGACAGACTTTTAACAACTTCAACATAACTTCGCACAAAATCAACATAAACATCGCACTTGACTGTCATGGCAGTCGCAAACTTCCGCTAATATAACGTAACGTAACTTCAAACATATTCACATAATGAGAACGACCATGTTTAGATCTTCAGACTTAGATGTAGAATTAGAGTTAGTTTTACGGTTAGGGTTAAAAATAGGGTCAGGGTTAGGGTTAGGTTTAGGGTAATGTACCCGGTATTTATTTAGTAACTAAGGTAACGCGTTCACTATTCTGCGCCATCGGAAGTAAACACGTGGGCATCTAAAAACCGAGAACAACCATGTTTACATATTTAGACTTAGGTGTAGAATTAGGGTTAGTTTTAGGGTTAGGGTTAGGTTTAGGGTTTGCAGTTGCATTCAATTGCAATTAAAATAACTAAAATCCAGTACGATCAGTGTCACAATCATTCTTGGTTGATAGATGCTTGAAGTAAACAGCTCTGACGTGGAGATCGCATGGCAAGCACATGTACGATTTGTTGCAAAATAGTTAGAAAAGCATGAAACGAGCAGAAATATTTCTTCATTTTCAGACTTTAGACATCTTTGGCAATTGATTAACGTGACTGAAATCGGAAATTTGCGGGTAAGTTATTATACTGTTTCGCCAGCATATGTATAACCAGTGTTTTCTTGGATCACTTTGTGTCACCATTGCTAATATCCATCATGTGTGTTATATTTGTGCCAAATTAGATGGTGGGCTGGATTAACAGTAAAGAAGAACCAGTTTAACAAAAATTAAAATTACCTTGAATGTGGCCATTATTAATGCAGATTGGCAGTAAACAATTTGTGTGCTGTTTGTAGGAGTATTTTGCGGCAGTGTGAAGAGCAGATTTGTTCAAGATGGCAGCAGCACGGAGCAGAGATGCTATTCTGTGTGCTGATTGGCTGGTTCGCTGCCAGGTGCTGTCTCATGACCAACGTGCAGCGCAGCCGACAGCTACAACAAATGACTTGAATCATTCACTCAGAGATGGTGTACTGATCTGCCTTCTTATCAACCGGCTGCGACCAAAAACGATCGATCCTAAGGATTTTAGCCAGCGACCACAGATGTCGCAGGTAAATTGTTGTGATCGAGCTGCCATTGAATATGAAAAATAATTCTCTGATGAGACAGTGGAATGATAGAACTTTTTTGAAGAGTAAACGTTGAGAGGTTGCAGGTTCAACTCTCAGCCATTCAACTATCTGCTCAAATTGTTCACACACATGTACTTCTGTTAACTTAGTACCAGCCTGAATACCAAGAAAGCAGTATATGGGAGACATGTGGCTTACTGCCCAATGTCATGTGCTGGCTCAGGGCCATGTAAACAGAGATGAGCACTGACCCTAGGATCATAGATCTGTGAAAAAGTGATGCTAACTGTGGGAAGCTTTAAATTCACTTTAATATTAATAGGTTCAGCATGCCACTAACTGAAATATTTAACCTTTTGTCGGGAAGCTCAATTTTATAACGCCAACGGGAAGCTGGGGTCATTTGACCCCACGAATATTATCGTAGATTCTGACAGTTTCAAGTGGAGTTTTAAATGTCAATCAGTTGCTCTTACTCAGAAAAAAATGTTAGTATTGTTTTTGTTATCTAATATCGATCGCATTGCCATGGTAACGGTTTTTGGATAATTTAGCAGAAAATATGCTATATCAAGGCTTTTGTACGAAATATCTCCAAAATCATTGCATGAATTAAAAAGTTTTCAGGGTCAGACAATTAAATGGCATTATTTAAATTTCATTGCGACCAACCTTCATTGCCATGATAACGAAATATTGACATCATACAGAAAATATAAACAATGTGGCATCCATAGCAACGGATGCTATGCAAAACTATAACCACTGGTTTTACTTCATATGAAACTAAGGTTTGGTAATGGTTCTATGTCAGTATATCTGCTGGATAGGTTGTTGCTATGCAAAATCATCGCCCATAGCAACCATTGGTATGCGAAGCAAACGCCGTTAGATTTAATGTAGTGAATTGCATACGAAGAGGTTACCATAGCCATGATTCCTAGAACATTTACACTTAGTAATTGCGTTATAGCACACTAAGGTTGTTACTAAGGGCTTTTTGCTACCATAGCAACAGAAGGTCGCAGAAGGGCAGAAAATGTGTATTTCATCATTTTTCAATATAATATCACCAAATGTAACTGAATGTGCAAAAAAAAATCAATTTTAGCGAGCAAATCTGACAGGGGTTATTTTCTTCGACAACTTTATATAATGTGGTCTCTCAGTGTAAACTGGTGTCTGGATGAAGGCTAAGGAAAGAGATTAGCACCAAGGTATGGGCAGTATGGCTTGGGATAGACTTTTTTAACGTTTACATATTATTTACTGTGGTTATCATGGTTTGCTGATTAAGAATTGTTTCCATATTGAATATTTGTGTGATTATTTTTTGCATTATTTGTCAGTATGTTAATCTTTGAGGTGATGTGTGATATCTGTTACAGTTTCTCTGCATAAAGAATATCAAGGTATTTCTGCAAGCATGCAGAAATTTTTTTGCAATGTCTGAGAATGATTTGTTCAAAGCAAGTGACCTTTTTGATGGTTCAGGCATGCAGAAGGTAGGCCTTTGTGCAGTTTTTGCCTCTGATATTGTGATACCATACTTCAAGCACACAGTAGTATTTTTGAGTGGTTTAATATGTTTACATTATTAGCTCTTAATCTTTTTAAAATTTTTTCTTCTATAAACAGTATATGACCAGTATGTTAACTGAATTTGATTAATTGTCTGTTTTTGTCAGTGTTTGAACATTCTGTAATCTGTGGACATTTTCAGCAGACTAATTATGTTTATACGGAGTTTTTTACTAAGCAGTTTGTTACAGTCATATTTGTACACAATGTGTGTGGCGTCATGTCAGTTTGTGTTGAAACCAGTGAGACCTTTGATTGCATCTTTGTAATTTTAGGTAATTGCTTCTCTGTCGGTGTTATCTCAGACGAGCGCAGCACGGTCGTCAAACATTGCGTAAGTAGCATGTTCAGCTGTATAATTTGAAGCTGTTATTGATGATTTTCTATCCTGAGGTTTGATCATTGTATTCAGAACTTGTATTACATAATATATTGGTTATATGGTTATTATTACTACTTGGTCTGCATTGTGGTTTTGTTGTGTATTTCTGCTAAATGTAAATTGGTAATGTAGGTTTGATTTGTAGTGTTCTTACTGTTGTTTGTGACAGTCCATTCATACTGGAGACTGGCGGCTCATCTCAGTCAGAATATATGAACATGGAAAGTCTGGAAGAGTTAGTATCATTGCTGTTATCAGCTATGTGAAATATTTGGTACTTTTATTTTCATTTTAATGTTGACTCCATGGCAGTTCAACATTTTAATGATCCTGTGTTTTGTGTGATGTTGTTGTGTGAAGACAGTAAATGTCCTTCGTTTTTAACTTTGTGTGTTTAATGTTTAGGATTTTCACTATCAGTGATATATTAATATTGTTAATAGTAGTAACATTATCATGGCAGCAACAACTACAAGTACCAGCTTAAATCAATTTACAGAGAGATATAGTACAGGGTAGGCCAGAAATGGACTGTTTTTGAGCATCAGTAACTTGGTGATGGCTAATGGTAGAAAGGTGTTATATGGCGTGAGTTTCAGAATTAACTTTAGAAAATCTGTGTTTGAATATTTTTTGCCTAATTTGTACAAGTCTTCAAAACTCTTGAAATTATGCTCAGTTTGACAGTAATGCACTATGAGTGGATTTTCCCAGTGTAATAATAACAGTCATTAGCCATGTGCAATGGATTTCTTTGTGTTTGTTTCAGTTGCACTGGTTTTTAAAAAAACTTAATAATTAATAAATATGTTCTATTATTAAAGTTTTGATAGATTTATTTGAGTATAATGAGCTGATAGTCTGAAATTCTGGATTGTGAGAATTTTTATATGTCAGTGGAAACAAAACATATTTTGGAATGTATGCATTTTTGGCCAATCGCATGCAAATTGTTTCATTACAGAAAAGATGATTCCGATGATTCCGATGAGCTAAATGATGACGAGTGGTATGATGCTTTCTCCGTGAAAGCCGAAGAAAAAATTTACGATGACCTTTGTTCAATAATGTCATCAAAGGTAGATTAGTGGTTGAGGACCAGAGTTGGTTAAATGCCTGCTAATTCGGAGCATGTGCTGTTCTGTCGTCTCTGCTGCATTTTCTCATTTTTTATATGCATAATGCTTTAGCTTGATATAATATGCATTGATATAGTGTCCAGCTTAGTGTGATATGCAAGTTTTTCTGGGTCTGCCTGGCTGTATTGTATTTAAATTGAAAAAAAGAGTGGCATTGTTTTGTATCTGTTTAATGTTTATGCAGATGCTTTTGGTCTTTTCTTGATGCGTTCTTGTTGTGTGGCCATCTTAATAGGATGCAAGTGTGTTTGTCCATTTGTCCTGTATGCCTTCCTAACTTGAAAACACAGTATCACTACTTTGGGGAAAGTTTACACCATTTTTGTTTTTTTTTTGCATTTTTTTGGTTTACAAGTTAGGTGCCTCTATAGGACAGATGGAGAAACAGGCAGTACCCACAATGCGGCCTATTAGTTTGTGCAGAACATCAGTTTTGAACGTTTCAAGTACCAGTAACTATTAAAGATATTTCTGTTAATTTGAGGCTGTATCACGTTGTGACTTTATAGTATATTTAAACTGTGCTGGTTAAAAGCACATTTACTTACTTCTTTTATTTGCTTACTTTTTTGACAGCTTCATAATAGCAGTTGTTGGTATCATCAGAGTGGTCATTGTCTTGTTCTGCAGGTCTAGTTCAGATGTTTCAGATGAAGACGAGTACTACGCACTGATAGAGCAGCCGAGTGAGGAGGATGTTTATGGATCTCTGGTTGCACTGAAGAGCTCTCGTATGAATGGCAGCATTAAGCCAGCTGATGCAATGACCAGCAGACATCTGCCTCATGTTCCTGTAAATCGGACCATTACTCAGTCTTTACAGTCTGTCCACTACAGTACATAACATAGCACTACAACGCGGTCTAGTGGTTAAAGTATCAGATTCGTAACGTTTAGGTTGTGATACAACATTGAACAGGTTCTAACCCACTGCATGTTCAGGTCAACTCAGCCTGCTACCCTTAGCAGGATGGGAAATGAGTAGTAGATTATGGACTATGGGGGTGAAGGCTTAGCATGGCTGATTAGAGTGGTGGTGGTACGTCTGTTAGCTACACCACACTGGCTTGAGCAGTGGATAGCCACATGGTGCACTGCAGTATAATTAACCCGTGCAAATCGGCTGCAACTTTCAAGATTCTGGTCACAAATCTGACTCGTGTAAGCAAATAACATTGTCTCTATTGTATTTGGATACTTTCAGACTAATGGCATAATGATTTAGTTTGAAATGCAATGAAATTTTTTACTGTTATTGTTTCAGCAGCAGTTCTGAATGCTGCATTTGTGTTTGTATTTGCATGAAAAGTCTGAATAATTTGGTAGTTAGTAAGAATCAGTACAAATTACTGTTATCTATAGCTTTGAACGTTATTTGACTGCTACTGCTTATGCCTGCTATTTAAGATATTTGCTTGTAATGAGATTTAAGCTTAAGTTTGTGCTTCCTGATTTTGCCTGATGTGCACAACTGTGGCAGATTCCTATTCTTGCAGTAAGTTGTATTTGCAATTAGCAGCTAGGTGGTTGACCTGATAGGTTTTTATGTACTTCTATGAACAAGGCATCACATTTAATGTCAGTGTGAATTATTAGTTTCACTTTTTATTATTGATGAAATTAGGATTTTCTGAGTTTCATTTTTGACAATATGTGGTGCAATTACAGTATGCCATGCATATGGTGTCACCTAAAATGCCTTCATTTGACATTACGATACTTGCATCAGTGAAGTAACATTCAAGTGGAGATACTTGTTATTTGTGCTTCATATTTCCACTGGCATCTAACAGTCCTGTAATATGTTTTTCGTCATTCAGTCAGTAAATCTATTTTTTTTTGAATTGGCTAAGGTAATATTAACCACTGCTAGGTCTATTAGGGCAAAGCAGCTAGAGGATGAAAGCACTTACAAATGTTAAGGGACATCACAAGCGAAGATTAAAAGAATATAAAGCGAGGAACCGAACATCGAAGCAGATGGTCATAAACTTGCTATTGGGAGAAGACCAAAGAAACCTTTAAGAGTGCCACTAACGTTTTGAAGTGTATTTTTAATCGCCGTTTGTTTGTAGTTTCTGAATGTCATTAGTAATTATTATCATTCGTATTATTTGTGTTTTTATTTGGTGTTAAACGTTGCAGTGCTTGTAATACTGGTGAGCGATTATGTCATTGCTGTATGTTTAGGAAAGCACAGCTCCAAAGTCGCATCATGATTTGTGTCTTAATGAGCTTGTCACTACTGAAGAGAATTATGTCAAATGCCTTGACATGATAATACAGGTTCTTTCAGCTATTTTATTTTCACTTTAGTGAAGTCATTGTTATTGTCTCAGAGTAACTGTGACTTGCTAGAATTTTCACTCAGCTGTTTGGTTGCATAGTGTGTACATTGCTTGGAGCCTTTTTTAGAAAAGGTTATAAATTGAACTTATGAAAACTTAGCAAAAATTATTTGTGTTTTTCAGTTTTTTCTTATAGTTGGGCACTCATTAATGCAGACTCTGTCTCCCTTGGTGTTCTTTTGAATGTTTTGTTTATTCTGCTGTTATGCTGTCTTAGGGGAATCGTAAGATAAAGATACTTGTCGAAGGACAAAGGGCGGAACAAGTCACACAGTTCAAGTACTTGGGAAATATTGTTTCAAGTAATGGTTACTGTGAGAGAAATATGCGCACTGCGCAGTAGAATTGCCATGGCAAAACAAGTCTTTATGAACAAAACACAGCTGCTAACTGGACATAGAGTTGAAGAAAAGAATAATAAAGTGTACAGTGTGGAACATTGCTCTTTATGGTGCAAGCGGAGACATGGACAGTGACACACACTGATAGAGAAAGGTTGTCAGCATTTGAAATGTGGGTTTGAACGAGGATGGAAAACATCAGCTGGGTTGACAGAGTAACAAATGATGAAGTCTTGCAAAGAGTTCAAGAGATCAGGAGCATCTTGGATTCAGTACGACAGCACAAACTCAGATAGATGGTGCACGTCATGAGGCATGACACACTGCTACGGGACATAATAGAGGGCAGAATGATGGGGAAAGGAACAAGAAGATGAAAGTGCCTATACGAATACTCGGTGACGTCACAAGCAAAGACTTTGAAGAGAAGCGCAGAAGACTGGAGCAGCTGGCAGAAAAATTTGTCATAAACTGCCACTCGGCAGAAGACCAAAAGAGAAAAGAGAATGCTGTCTTACATGTAGATTGAAAATTAACTTGTGAAAATATTAAGAAAATGCAATTTACAAAACAAAAATTGCAAGAAAAACTTACTATATCCCAAGTCTCGACTTAGAAACCAAGGAAATTTTTTAAAAAGTCTAGGAAATAGAAATTCTGTAAATTAAACTCAGGTCAGATAATTTTTACTTGTGACATTGTTTTGTGAGTGATCAGGGATGTTAACAAGGCTACATATATCGTAGCTATATTTCAAATGTTGGACGTCAGAGTTGGCACCTGCTATAAAGTCAGTATCAGTTAAATGTTTACTGTAAGTCTCTCTTTTTCCAGTTGCCTTGTCATTTTTCTGCTTGCTGTTTGTTACAGCAATTTATGGTGCCACTGAAATCTGTTATTCCAGCAAATCATTTTCAGAAGATATTTGCCAATATTGAGGTAAGATTGGAGGCTTATTATCGACAGTATAATGTGCCGTTATTTTGGGAGTTCAGATGCATTATGGCACATAAAATACTAATTTTTTTTACAGAACTTTGTCTTTGTTCTAAAGTGTCTGTATATGTTCAAAATTTTTTGTGTTTTTGGTAGATAAACCTATGCGTAAAAGTATTGCTATGGTGCAACGTTGATGTCCATTCGGTACTGGCCCACTATTCCGAAGGTTCATATTCCAACAGTCCATTGTGCAGATACGTGCCACAGTGCTAAAATTTGGTTAAGGTTAGGGTTATGGTTATGGTCAGGGTTAGGGTCAGCCTTAGCATTAGGCTTAGGGTTAATGGGAATGGTAGACTTTTGGAATAGTGGACCTTCGTAATAGGGGACCCGAATCATCCATTCTTGTTTGTGCAATGTTTAGTTTGTGCAACGTTGAAAGAAAATTGACAAAACTTGACATATTTTTTTCTTTATAATAACATAAGCATTTTTTGGGCATAATTTGTCTGATTTTAGGAATTACGAAGGTTGAGTGAATCAGTGTATTAGTCTTAAATTTTTTTCACAGTCTATATAATAGTAGAAAGTACATTTTCTACATACACATACAGCCATAAATCCAGTACTGCACTTTAGACCACCAGTCTATGATTGCTCAACAAACTGTTGGCGACTCTGGCTTCATACAATAAGATCACCATGCATACAGTAATGAGCAAACCCCCACTGACTGTCTTTCGTTTCGATATCTGAAATTTTATTTCTGTGTTGTTTACTATGCATGACAATGTATGATTTAATGCTGTTTGCACTGATGCTGCAAATCATTTCCATTTGGCATTCTATGACAATATAAATTACAATGAAATCACATCTGCAACAAAGTCATGTGTTTGGAACAAATGTACTTTTTACTGATATATAGATTGTGAAAAAATTTAAGTTTAATACATTATTTCTCAGTATTTATTGATCAACCCTCGTAAGTGAGTAAACAGTCAATTAGTTAAAGGTCCATAGACACCAAAATTAACTTACCATTTTTCTAAAAAAGCCCACAGTTTTCTGAGAATTTTGACAGTAATATCAGCACTCAGCATTTTGTCAACACAAAGAAACTTACATTTGAAATCGACAATCTACAAAAATGACGCAGAAAACGAGATGCCATGTTGACATTCTGATGACGTCACTGCGTGTACCAGTAGTCAACGTAAAATATGCACAGAAACATAAGCATTATAAAATCACATTGTCTACCTATGTACTCAGCATGTAGTTGTCATGCGACACAGTATTTTTTGCCATTAAAAATATTAAAATTAGTTGGTAAACACTGACTGGGTACACCCGGTGACGTCATTTTTGTCCACTTGCCAAGATCAGAATTTTCAGCATAACGTAATGTAACACCATTTTTTCATTATATTCAGGCATTAATTTCATACATTCATAAAGCTTAAATCATCATATTATATAAGCAAGGTGAAATGTCTAATTGAGGTCTACATAAATTTTACAAGTGAGTTTGACTGTGGCCATGGACCTTTAATTTAGGCTAGGCATAAATGGTTGTGGGTGTTGCTGTGTCATTAAAATTTAAAATGTTACCAGTCTGGCATTGCACTGGTCTATTCATCTACGGGGCAGCTCAGTGCTCTCGATAGGGAGATGAGCACACAATGTGTTTCAGAAGGTCATGGTCTGCTTTGTCTAATTAGGCATTAATTTCTCAGCACATAGTCGAATTTGCTAATGCAGCTAAGGACCAGGGAGACATAGGAATAAGTTAAATTGGCTAGTGTCTTAACTGGTTAACTGTTGGCGTTAAGTAATAGGACTCCATTAACAGATTAATTTATCATGTGTAGGATTTTTTCAAGTTAACAACTCTGTTATTTGGTTTCTGTGTTGATTTATGTTTTATTAGATTCTTTCTGGTAAATGCAGCTGTTATTGGCTGTTTTTTAAGCAAGTGTGAATTTTTGTTCTTATTTGTTGATTTAGTGAATGTGTTGATGTCTGCTAGAAACTGTATGAGGTGCACAGTCAGTTTTCCAAGGACTTGATCTTGGCCAGCAAGAAAGAGTCGGTCCACACCATTGCCGACTGCTTCATCACAAACAAAGAAAAGTTTCTGATCTACGGAGAATACTGCTCCAACCTGCTGCCAGCTCAGGATCTGCTGGACAACGTTTGCAATACGATGCCAGCCGTGCAGAACCTTGTTACTGTACGTGGTGTTTCTTTTGCAAAGCTTTACTTGTCATTTGCTACATTTTCATGCCACTCCAGCATCAGTTTGATACTAATTAACCTTTCCAGTTGCAATCTTCAGACTTTTTTCCAAAGATCTGTCTTACAAGTTTTTTTGGTCATTGATTTTTCTTGTTTGTAACTGGCAATTCTATGATAACTTGTGTTTTAGCTGTTTAGTTTATTGATTGAAATTTGTTTTTTTTTAGTTTTCATTGATCGATGGATTGACTGTTGAGTGCAGGAGCTGCAGAACAGGGCAAGTGAAGGTCGTTCCAACTTCCGACTGCGTGATCTTCTGACTGTGCCCATGCAGCGTGTACTCAAATATCATCTGCTGCTGAAGGTTTGTCATAGCTTAATGCATTACAGGGTGCATATAGCTCTTTATAGAAACCCATCTGACAGCTACAAAACATTGCTTGCCATGTGTGATGGCACCCGGCACCTGACGCAGGTGAACGTGCCTTGTCTTATCACAGTCAGGCAGGCTGGTACATGATTTACTGACCTCGGAGGGATCGAGGTTGAGTTGATCTAGATGGTTGGCTATATTCTGACTTGATTTACTGGTCGAATGACAATGACTCATCTAGATACTAACATGGCATTAATTCTGAGTGCAATTGACTCTTGACACATTTTGAAGTTTGTGATTTTTTAAAACCAGAAATTAACTACTATTTTATTATAATATATCCACTGATAAAAATAATATGAAATAATGAGCACCTTTGATTTCTTGATTGCAAGTTCTTTAATATTTTTGGCTGATGTAATTCCGAAAATGCTGGTTTTCAGTAGCTGCAGAGCACCAAATTTGGATATTTTTAATGACTTCATATTATGTGCATAGCGTATCAAATTATGCTTGTAATTAGCAGTATTTGTATCATGTATATGTTAGCAGCATTATCAATGAATCACTCAGTTAATCAGAACTACTGAAAAGTTAATAGTATAGTAAGCAATTATAGACGATGATGTTTGGGTATGATTTTCGGAAGTGAGACATTGGCAGAAGGTTGAAACTTGAAAGTGATTATCTGCCCAGTCATTCATCATCATCATCATCGACAACCGTGGGCTCAATGCCCGTTGGTGTCTGACACCATTCTTACTATCGCTGCCCACCGCTGCCTATCTAGGGCAGC
>Ga0209671_1003546_pt1 | contig 15061 bp, 11 predicted proteins | sample WorMetHERISLAND2_2_FD_187401 | JGI IMG/M metagenome (GOLD analysis project Ga0209671, IMG submission 187401) | Marine gutless worms symbiont microbial communities from Max Planck institute for Marine Microbiology, Germany - Olavius geniculatus... | ecosystem: Host-associated > Annelida >... | reverse complement strand
GGAACCATTTACCATTTGATACTGATTTTTCTTCCCTTGCTAGGTTTAAAGCTGCTTTGAAACGTACTGATTTGTCGAAGTTTTTAACCTATTGTACTGATTAGGATAGTTGTCAGTGCTTCGTATAGAGCCTTTCTGTCCTTGCCTGACATTGTAATCTTATTTGTACCTGTGTTTAGCTTCTGTTCTTGAATGTCAGTGCTGAACTAATAAATAATAAATAAATAAATAAAAATATATATAGGGCCTTACGCGAAGGCTTTACATTGCACACTGCACACCAGGTGATGCATTTAAAACAACGAGCTATGAATAGGTGACTTAAAAGATGGAACATAGGCATACATGCTTTAACCATAGGCTTTGAAATTTAACTGGTACCGTATATTAGAAACAATTAGCTTCGATCAGTGCAGTGAAGTATGGTGATTGTGGTCATAATATTATTATATTGCTAACCACTTTTTTGAATCGACTAGTTGTATGCGTACTGACGAGTGCTGATACTGTTTTGGAACAAGAAATTTAATTGAGCTAATGCTCACGAGACGCGCGAAAGCCTATGGCAGTTCCTGTTCGCAAACTGTCAGCCTATCTCCAGGTATTTCGTCGCGACTTTTACAGGGGTACCGCCCTTTGATGCCGTCGTACGCAGGTTTTTTTAAATTAAACTTAGAAAATTGAGACTTGGACCGTCGAAATCTACGTTCAATGCTGAAAATTTCATATGCAGCTTGTCCATGTCTATCTCAATTGCTTTCGGCGCAATTCGCTCTCGTAATGTGTCTCGCAGCCCGAAATCGCCAAAAAATCCATAAAACTTCCTATTTTAGCGTTCAAGGTTATCTAAGGTCATTGAATTCGCTGGCAATCGAGAGCCAGTGTATGCGACTTCCTATTAGTGATTAATAGTAACCTAGGTCGTATCTCGCACCGTAGTTGAGATACAGCGACTTATTGGCCAAAAATCGCAAATTTTTCCCATCCACCTTTCATTTAGCGCCCTCGTTCGGGGTGACACCCTTCGAATTTACGAAGTTTTACGGTTCCTAAAACTAGAGTCTTCCATGCAGCCGAAGGTGAAGATTTGGTGATCCTAGCTTGCACCGTTTTTTGACTGATCCACCCGTGTGACGGACGAACGGACGGACAGAAGTGCGATGGCTAAGACGCGCTGAAAGCAGTAGCTGCTTTCGCGCGTAAAAATAAAGCACGTAGGCTACCGAAAATCCTCAATACATTAACAGACTCTATGCACCTCCTAACTTCTATAGGCTTATTTACGTGCAGTCGGAAAGGTCGAGCCTTTGTCTGGATGTCTCGTTTGTCTGTAACGCATGTATTGTGGCTAAACGGTACGTCTAGACGGAAAACGCGTCTGAACAAGTAGGCCTAAATAGGGTTGCCCGAGCAGCCCGACCCCTGTCCTGTGATTCCAAGTCGGACCCTCTGTTTTCCCCAAACTAGGGTATTGATCTCGTGCAGCACCGAAATTAGGCCTACCAGAACCAATCTGAGAGTGAGTTTAACAGTCCTGCCGGTATAGTCTGTTCACTACAGATTTGCATTTTATGTAATGCACAATCACTCATGGACATGAGTTGAATCAATCCATTGGTTTGATGGGATTGGGTTAAACGTGATTGCAGCGAAAACACGCGCTGTCATAAAACAGCATGCGATCTCTGCAACAACCTACTCTATTGCACAGGCTTTGATCTCACCTCGAATATTGCATACAGGTCTGTTCGCCGTACCTAAAGAAATATATCGAGTGTCTCGAACGAGTTCAAAGGAAAGCTACAAAATTGGTATAGACCTATAGGAACCTTGAGTAAAAAGCCGTATGAAGAAAGACTGAGAGTTCTAAAGCTTACCACACTTGAGAAAAAACGCCTGAGAGGGGACCTAATCGAAACGTATAAGATACACCAGGAAAGAGAACATTAATCCAACTCAGTTCTTCCAATTCGCAGAAACTGGTCATGACCTAAAAGGGCACAGTCTAAAATTGTCTCAGGCAAGGAATACAAGTCGTGTCCGTCCAATGTTCTTTAGCCAAAGAGTCGTGACGGACTGGAACTAACTTCTCCAGCATGTCATTGAAGCACCGTCCACCAACGCTTTTAAGAACAGACTCGACAAACTTTGGCAACAAGATATGAGCATTTAAAGCAACCGCTTCTCCGCTCATCAACACACAAGTACAAGTACAGCTACAAGTATCTGTATACGCAGCAGGTCCAGACAATAGACCTCTGATGCAGCCGGTAGTATGCACTCTTGATCCCACCTGCATGAACAGCTTCTGTAATTACGATTCAGTGAGGTCTAACAGCCACTATTCAGTTTACGATTAGTGCTGTCACTTAGACACTTGAGTCCAGAGTTATAAGTCATCATTGCAAGAAATAATAAGTATTTTTGTGTAGTCGAATTTCGAGACCACGAGACCAAGATGCATGAGAACGAGAACAATTGTGATGAGAACGAGAACGAGAACGAGAACAACAACAGCAACAACGAAACCAAGAACGAGAACGAGACCATTAAATTTGGTCTCGAGACCACGTTGGTCTCGAGAACTTAACATCCCTGCAAACCGAATGGGCCCACAATATCTTTCTCTTTTTTATCACCAACTTTGCCATTAAAGTCTCCGATGATGATTAAACAATAATGTAATTCATGGGCGATCGAGTCTTCCAAACAGTAGGTCTATTACTGATAGCTAAAATGCGCTTAACATTACCTGCTTTCGAACGTAGGCCCCTAAAAGTAGCCTACTATATACCGGTATAGGCCTATGACGGTGAATGATTTTGACCAAACCACATGCATTTTGCATGCGTCGTCTTTGTTCTTACATACTTGCTTGCAATTATCATTTCCGGAACCGGAAACTGTTCTCCTAGTTACGGAGGACGCTAAGATTTTAATATTGCAGCTTTAATAGTTTCATTGTTCACTGTGAACATGTCGCTGTGCACTTTACCTGTTTTGTTGATTAATTTAAATGGCGAAATGCTATACATACTGGAACAACGACTTAGAGCGCAGAATATTTTACCTGCGAAGGTCAAGAAAGGTTCGTCGTCAAACTGGTCTCATTATTTTCAGGCAGTGCCGGTGTCACATTACAGAGTCTCCCCCATAACAGAATCTCCGGCTGAGACCCTGTACCGGTATTACAAAGTCTCCCCCGCTATGTAGATGTCTCCCACCCCATGACAGAATCTTCTTTTATGACAAAGTCTTCGTAGTCGGTGTGACAGAATCTCCCCGTGTCAGAGTCTCCCATCCCTGCAGTGTGATGCCAGCGTGCTGTGGTGGTTGGGGTGCGACGAAACACCGAAACACCGCACCGGCCTCACCGACCGCACCGGCAGGAAATTACCGCACCGGCGCCTTAAACGACCACTAACCCTAACCCTAACCCCAAGACAGTGTCCGATCGTCTGCAGCTACCGCCATGCTCGAAATGGTCGTTTTAGGCGCCGGTGCGGTGATCTGATGCCGGTGCGGTAGGAATTACTGCCAGTGCAGTCGGTGAGGCCGGTGCAGTGTTTCGTCACACCGCGGTGGTTGCAATGTTGGAGGGAGTACAGAGAAGTTAAGACTGCATGGCATTTTTGACATCTGACGCGGCAGGGTTGTAGTTAAGGTCAGACTACAGAGATGGACATCGCAAGCATGGACACTGTAAAAGATTATGCAATCCGCGTACAATTGCTGACTGTTTCCCGTGATTGCCATGTTGACGACGTGGATGAAGATATGTATGAAGAGTTGTATGAGTTTTTATCTAACAACACATTTCCCAACATTGATCAATCAGTGGTTACCATCCTGCATGGTATATCGAGCAGTGAGTCACTGTTGCGTTGTGCGACAGTGTCGTGCTGTATGTTGACAGCCTGCGACCATGTCAGACGTTGTCGTAGTATCTGGTTCGTCAGCTACTGCAGCTGTTTCACAGCAAAGTTGACGACAATGGCAAGCTGCAAGTCAACATAATGCCAAGTACGCTGCAGCCCAGTGGTTACAATTGCGGCGTCTATGCGGTAGAGCGTATGCCACCGAGCTCGCATTGAACAATGCACCAGGTCTGCAGGCATCTTTCTACATGCAGCAGATGCGTGAACATCTAGCGCGGTGCCTGGAGTCCGGGAAACTTCTGCAATACCTACACACTTTATTTCATAAGCCAATCTCATAGAGTATGGAAGGCTAGACTTTGTCATGGGGAGAGAGTTTGTAATGACGGGGGCTAATATATAATGACAGTATTAGCAGATGATGATGATAATGATCACAAACGAAGATGATGTTGTAGTAAAGTTTTTTCTCATTATTTAGCATTCATAGTGCAGCATTACATGGAAAGGGAGAGTTTGTCATGGGGGAGAGAGTCTGTAATGGCGGGGGCGAATCTATAACGATGGGGGAGAATCTACAATAGGCTCTGTACCGGTCTAAATTCCTCCGGGGGAGACTTTGTACTGGTACAGAACCTCCAGTGGGAGACTCTGTACCGATACAGATCCTCTGGGGGGGAGACATTTCTGTGGAGTGGTCCTATAATAATACCACACCCGCTGCATGCAGAGCTGCTTTGCTGCAGTGCATCCACTTAAACTCATTGCACGCGGAGCCAATTACATTAGTCTTGTTGCTTGTTATTGGTCAAAGGGTTGGGGTTGGGAGTGGGCTCTTAGAGTTATGAGTTAGGGTTAGTGACACGGTTAGGTTTGGGTTATGCTGCATCCTCGCACTGGCCCTTTTCGGCCGAGCAGTTGATTGGATTATGGAACGAACTGCTCGAGAAGTTGGGGTTCATGTTGGCAACAACTTGTACACAGACCTTGATTATGCCAATGATGTCGTGGTGATGGCTAAACATACAGAGATGTTACAGTCAGCTCTCACGAAATTTAACCAGACTGCTGAGGACCTTGGTTTGCACTTATCGTGGCAGAAAACCAAAGTACAGAACCTGGGTTTTGGTGATCCTGCTGCAGACATAACGGTTGCTAACAACACCATGTAAGCAGTCACAGAGTTCCAGTACTTGGGCTCTATTCAGTCGTCTTCTGGCAGATGCTCTCCAGATCTACATCGACGAATTGGAGTTGCTTTCTCTGCCATGCACTCGATACAACGCTGCTGGCATCAAAAGGGTCTAAGTCTGGAGACCAAGCTAAGACTTGTGTTCTCCAAATCCTGTTGTATTGAGCTGACACATGGACCCTACTGGCAGATGACACACGCAGATTACAATCCTTCCTTATGTCATGCCAATGCCAGATACTGGGTGTGAAGTGGCAGGACCATGTGAAGAATGTCGACATAGCTGACAGGACCGGTCTGCCAAACACTGCAGATATAATCAGCAAGAGGCGCCAAGCACTGTTTGGTCACATTGTCCGACTGGATGCCACCACACCAGCACACCAAGCATTATGTCAGGTTATTGCAATGAAAGGCGGTCAGAGTTTGGGGATAAACTGGCGAAGGCCTCCTGGGCGTTTTTGAACATTAGCCAGCTGGAGACAGATGGCAGAGTGCAGATGAACGTGGACATCATGGAAAGTCATCGCAATGGACCTCAGCTGTCTACACATGATGATGATGATGATATGTGCCACCAGTCCCACCACACTCAAAATGGAATTTCGATCAGTGCATTGCTATACTAACAGTGGCATTTGGTTTAGTGGATATGCATTGATCATAGCACCCATTGGTATTGCAAGCAGCTGTGTGCACTGCACTTGCCATACTCTTACCACTTACCTGTTTCATTGGTTTCTTCATAAACTCTCCTCACCGGCTACGGGTAAAAAGCGGATTGCAGATCTGCGGATGTCACAACTTGTAACGCTTAATTTTAGGTGTAATTCATTAGCTTAACCATTTACTAACTTTTTTAAAGGCCAAGTCGCATCAGTATACGTAACTGTTATAAAGCACTAATTGGCTTAATCAAATGTTAATTTGTCAGTATTTATTAGTCTTCCACTTGCCAGTGTTATCTTTATACTGTAAAAATAACGTTTAAAGTGGACAAATGTGCTCAAACTGTGACATCACAAACAACTATCAGCGTTTGATGTAGCGTTTGACAGAATTTGAACACTAGCAGCGTTGATGGAGTGCAGTATCGGGCAAAAAGACCGCTTGCATTTTGAGATATCGCTGTCATACCAGAAGTAGGTCGACTGTATGTTCTTTTTCTGTTGCACTAATTGCCGACAGATTTCGACATTCGCTTCCGAAATGCAAGCAAGTTCCCCTCTCTGAGCACACGCTGCATTTATGCTAGAATGATGCTTATGGCGTGAAACTTTCTCGCATGCTGCAATACACGCTATAAACAAACTTAACAAAGTGTAGTAGATGACGTCATCATTTCGTTCACACAACATTATTTTTATTGAAATTTATGTAAAGCGATGTTTTTATTTCAGCTGCTCAGTGTATTATTAATGAGCGAGCATTACATTCTACACATATTTAGCTGATATAGTTTTTTCATGCGACTTCCCCTTTAACCGTAACCTGGTCCCTAACCCTGATCCTAACCCTATTGCTAACCCTAGCTCTAACTCTGTTGCAACATCCGCAGATTCGCACATCTGCCGATCTGCTTTTTACCATCGTCCTTTTTCACCTTTTATTACAGATAGCTGAGAAATTTTTCAAGCAGCCAATGTTTGACCAAGCCCATTTCTTGCATTTTAAAGAAGCTTAGTTCTCAATGCAAGCCTTGGCTTGAAATGGACTGGTACATGGCATACCAGCAATTCTTTGGCCATCTGGAAAGCACAGTGCCATTTTTCTGAGATAGTTACAAAATAAATAGTTAATACACAGCATTAGATTTGCTATCAAAACTTTGACAGCTCTCTAATAACGACATTTATTTTTTCTTACTTTAAGCTGTGGTTCAAGGACGTATTGAGTAGAGATGTTGATTCAGTATAATGTGGTGTATTGGTGACTGTAGCTTGTATGGTTTGTGTGTGTCTGCAGTATTGCTTGATATTATCGGAGTCATGTTTAACAAGAGATTCATTGATGAGATTTTCAAACTGCAAGAAGTTTACCCAAAGAAGTCTCTGCATGCGATTCTTGAACGTTTTGCACATGCATCTGTCATGAGATTGAATCCATCGAGCATGGACAAGGTACTGAATGCATTTGGTAAACGTCATTCAGTGTGAATGTTCGGAGCCTTTTAATTCTTGAACCTGTAAATCATTGTTGAGTGTATATGAATTAATGTTCAGTACGGACAGGTATTGTTGCTAACGTTTGTTATTATGTTGGTTTTTTGGCTTTTATTACCGCCAAACGGTTCAGATACTGCAGCGACGACATTCCGGCCATCACCGACCTGTTCAACTCTGCCGACGATGACTTTTTCCACCGTGTGAAAACTAACTCTAACCACGTCCTCCAGCCATACTTGCCTCACAAGACTGACATACCATATCAGCTTCGAGCCCGCTCTCACTCAGTGACTCTGATGAATAAAACTAAATTTCTAAACGATAATGACTTTCTTGTCCGTATGCTGTACAAATGTTCATATTAACGCAACACACCAACTAATACTACCAGTAGTCTAAGTAAACTGAACTAGTGTTGCGAATCACTGCTTTTTATACTAATTATTTTATAGGCGATGAACTTTCTTTTAATATACGATCATTAACTAACAAACTTATTACGATACTTGGTTTGTTTGTCTGTTTTTATTGTTTTTTAGCCATAAACCCACTTATTTGTTCTGTCTGTAACGATAGTTTTTAATGTAAGTTTCGTTAAAATTGTTTTTAGCTTTTGGACAAACTATGAGATGTTTCCGTTTGCATGTTTTTTTAGATTTAGATTTATTATGTATCTTGTGCTTGCATTGTTAAAAGTTGCACTTGTCAACTTTACATTAAACGAATATATGATATGATGATATGTTTACTTTCCAAAACTGCAACTGTTGCTTAAGTACATTGAGTTTTACCAGCAGATCTGGACAAAACTGGCCATTACCAAATTTCAGTGGCCGCGTTTACGCCTAAATTGAGTATCTTTGGCCTTCTGCGGTAGGATGATTAAGTTTACTCTGTTTTTGTGGCATGACTTGGGCCTGTCTGTCCATTTCACAGAATGTGCTCCCTGTCTAAGATTGGGTGTTTTCGTCACCTGGCCCATGCAAAAACAAAACAATAGCATCTTTGCCAGATAATATAGCAGGAAAACTGTTGTTTTCCTAACAACATGTTTATGCCACATGATCAATAAATGTGATTTCTAAGTTGTATATTCTAAATTGTGTATTTTGAGTCGTATTATAAGACTATAATCTTAGATTCATAACAATTGCTGAAATATGGAAAATTTGTTCTTGATTTTGGTCTTTAACGTCAAAGTGAAAATTGTGTGTGTGTTTTCAGTTGAACGATCTGATGGTTATGGCAGTGAAGTATCAGGTGCTGTTGTGCAATAGACCGCAGGACCTGCTGCTTATTACTCTCAATCATCTGGATGAAGTTCGCAAGTTTGTCTCAGATGATTGCCACGCATCGGACCTGTTGGACCACACTCACTCGCTCCTATTTAGTGTAAGATAACAGTTAGGCGATGTAAACGGTTTTGCAGGGGCAGCAGCGACACGCAGACAAATGCAGAGTGTATGTGCCAAAAAAGCAAACAAAGTGAAAAGCAGAAGAAAGGACAGTACAATATACAAAATACAGTTTTGTAGCATTTACCCAGTATATACTGCCTGCCCTCAGGTCAGGTCAGGTAGTCGCGTAGTCATGGGACCGTAACGTCGCTCTTCCATTGTGACCGCGTTTAATAGCCAGCTTCCATTGATCAGCAGGTGGGTGGTTGTTGTCTCTTTGTAGTTGGTCTATCCACCTGCCATGTGCCCTCCCCCCAAAAAAAGTAAGCTATTGCACTTTGACCATATCTTCACTAAATATTGACCAATTTTTACAATTTATTTCATCAGTAGACTCAGTAAGCAATTTGCTACTCAGCGGCATGCACACCACATTTATTGTATCGCTACTTTACCTTGTAAAAGATAAATATCCCAAAACCAACAGTTTCTAGAGATTGGCAGATGGTCTAGTGCTAAAGTTTTGTAATTGAAATGTTAAATATGAGTTACAGTAAGTGTAAAGAGCAATGGAGGACGTACTAAACATCTTTTCAAATAATTTGAACCATTTTTTTGTGCATAAATTTTCAATGTACATTAATGCTGGTTGACGGCTGCAATCTTGCTCAGTTAACTGCATGAGCATACAGAGCAATGTATTTCGATTGTGCAGCCCTACAAGCTGTGCGCTATTTTGCTGAAAGATGAAAACTTACTCTGCAGCTATATGCAAACATTTTTTGACACTTACTATAATTCATATTTAACATTTACTTAAATACTATAAAAATTACCATTATACCTTTTGCTCATCTGTAAATATTGCTAGTTTTTTGATATTTGTTTTACAAGGTAATGTAGTGACATTACAAGTGTGGTGTGCATGTCACTGAGTAGCATATTTCTTACAGAGTCTACTGGTGAAAAAAATTGTGAAAATTGGTCAATATTTAGCAAAGATATGAACAAAATGCAATAGCTTACTTTTTAAAGACGTGCTGAGGTTGAAAGAAACATTTTTAAAGTGCAAGCAAGTGGATTTTATAGGGTTTTATTAGGTTTTGGGTTTTTTTTTGTTTTTTATTTAAAAAGTTTAACTTGAATTTTAGCTGAAAAGTCTGTTAGGCAATCTGTCTGTGTTTTTACGTGCTGCCTGGAGCACAGAATGTCCAAAAATTTGCAAAGTTGTATGGTTAAATATTTTAATTTAAAAAACTTAACTGTAATAAAATTTTTTGTCACTGTTGGAACTGGAAACCAAATTGGATTAACTCTTGGTGGGTTTTGGGTTTGGGTTTTTAGCAGATTTTATGTGGATTTGCAAGTTATGAAAGAAAGGAAAGGGATGCCGTTTTATGAAACTTGTGTTAGCAGTGCTGTGTGCTGGTGACCTATTTTGTCACTATGTGTAGACATATGCGACGATGTTACCTGGCACACTAATGATGATTCGGCATCGAATCCTGGTCTATTTGCAAGATTGCCAAGTGCGGGTGAGATGTAGTCTTTATTTATTGCTTTTTAGCCGACTGTACTTAAGTCACAATCGAGCTGATGGTATTGCTGCCATCTGTTGTTGTCGTCGTCCATCTCTCTGTCATCCGTAGTGAGTGTTAAATGGTAGGTCGTAGGGGAAAACTTTTCACAGGAATAAGTAGCCCTGTGTCGTAAACCTAGTCTTGCAAAATTTCAGCGATCTAGTGCAAGGAGAGCAGCATTTTTAAATTCGGGGTTGAATGGAGGGATGGTAGGAAAAATGTACATTTTTCAACGAAAAACTGACCGTATCTCGAACACGGTGAGATACGGCCAAGTTATTATTAATCACTAATAGGAAGTGTCATACATCCTGTCGGATGAGATGAAAATTATTGAACTTGGATGACCTTAAAGACCCTTATTCTTTAGAAGTAGGACCCTTAAAATCTAGCTAAGGCGTCTGAAAAAGTGCTGTAAGCTCCCCCACTGGGGTCTGAGACAGAACCCCAGCCGAAATCGAATTTGGTGCATTGTAGCTTAAAAATATGAGATTTGATGAGAAAACTTTCAGTTATTTTTCTGAGAATGAACTTACCAAATTGGTGTGCTTATGACTTGTCTGGAGAATTGGGGAGGGGGCCTGGGCCCCTTGGCCCCGTTTGCTATAGCACGTCCAGGCATGTCTGAATTTTAGTCTATCGTTCTGTCTGCGTGTGCGCACAGTGGCGTGATGTCATAGTGACAATGACGTCAGTAGGCCAGCAGCAGATTATTCATTGCTTGTGACGTCACCAGCTGCAATGCTGGCAGCGTGCCAGTAACAGAAAATTATAGCTATACAATATATAGGCCGTTACTGTTAAGAAAGAAAGAATTGAATTGTTATTATCTTAACTTTCAAATTCACTGTGCGTTAAATTACATTGAGTAAAAACTTACATAACGGACATAGGCCTATGCATTCTCACAAGCGCCCTTCACAGTTTACAATGCTATGTAAGGGCGAAATGAGTCAGCACTCGAAAACGGCTTTCACTTAGCTTAGCTTGGCAGCTAGTAAAAGTATCTACAACGAAGTTTTGTTTAGGATATAGGCCTACAGTAATATTTCTCAAGTATTTAAAATGGCTAATCTTGTATGGACCAGTCTGGAATTCAACACGTGATAATATTGCCCCAAAACTATTTTTGTTGTTTTTGAGCTTCGACTCACATCGCCCTTACATAGCTTTGTAAACTGTTGGAGTTTTTTGCTCTGATAATAGTAAGACAGTGCAGTGTTGGATATTTTGTTAAAGTCCATCAACTACACTGTGTCCCAAAAAGCATCCCGGACATTTTCTATCGTAAGTTGGAAACCAATTATTAGATTTTGATAATTTTTGGTAGGAATCATCCTGACACAACTTGCCATCACGTGACCATTTAGTTTCTCACCTCACCCAACGTTTGTTCCTGCACGACCTGGGGAAAACACAAGCAGGGAAATATCATTTTTTTATCCAATGTGATATGATTGCTCAATTAACATATCTCATAAAAACACATTTCTGACACTTTGGCTGACAGTTCATCCAGTTGTCTATTTTTCTACTGCCTGCAGTAAAATTGCTTGAAGTGTTGTCTCACTATACGAACACAGGCAAAGAGATGCTTTCTCCATTCATTGACATCAGTATCGAAAATGTTCTGCTCCAGACCAATCCAGACTCTACTAGTCGCTTCTTGACTTCACGAACATTCTTAAGCTTCATCTGGTAGAAACTCTGCTGCATGACAGTCAAACCTTGTAATAGACCGGCTGTTGAGGCCCACAGATTAGGATAGATGGCATTTAGTGACGTTTATTTTTATTTATTTTAGCACGTGTTATGCTTGGTCTGCTTTCCCCAGGTAGTGCAGTAGTAGACGGTGAGTGAGGTGAAAACTTATTTAATATTTATTTAACTTATTCAACACTTATTTAATAGCCAGTTGTGGCCGAAATATTCATGCCAAAAATTATTAAAATCTGCTGATCTTTCTTAAAGTTACGATCAATAATGTTGGGGATGTTTTTTTCAGGTTTTCTGTTTATTTCAACACATATTTCGCTTGATCTGCTTTCCCTAGGTAATGCAGAAGCATACATTGGCTGAGTTGGGAAACTGAATGGTCATTTGATGGCAAGTTGTGTCAGGAATATTCATACCAAAAATTATCAAAATCTGGTAATTGGTTTTCAAGTTACAGTTAAAAATGGCAGGGGTACAAACTGATTGTGTGTGTTTGAAGCAAGGGTTATCGCTGATTTTGGAACACAGTGTACATTGCACGTTTTTACGCGCGAAAGCAGCAACACTGCTTTAGCGCATCTTAGCCGTCACAATTCTGTCCGTCTGTCTGTCTGTCTCTCTGTCTGTCCGTCCGTCACACAGGTGTATCAGTCAAAAACGGTGCAAGCTAGGATCACAAAGTCTTCACTGTTGGCTGCCCGGAAGACTCTAGTTTCAGGAACCGTAAAGCTTTTTCATAAATTTGAAGGAGGTCACCTCGAATGAAGATGCTAAATGAGATGGGGTGGGAAAAATTTGCGATTTTAGCCAATAAGTTGCTGCATCTCAATAACGGTGCCTGGGTTACTATTAATTACTAATAGGAAGTCGTAACTGGCTCTCGATTGGCGCCAAATTCAATGACCTTGGATGACCTTGAACGCTAAAATAGGGGTTTTTATGGATTTTTTGATGATCTCGGGCTGCGAGACACATTTCAAGAGCGAATTGCGCCGAAACCAATTGAGATAGACAAGGACAAGCTGCATATGAAGTTTTTTTAGCAATTGAACGTAGATTTCAACGGTCCAAGTCTCGATTTTCTAGGTTCAAGGAAACCTGCGCACGTGGGCATCAAAGAGCGGTACCCCCGTGAAAGTCGCAACGAAATGGCTGGAGACAGACTGACAGTTTGCGAACAGGAACTGGTGTAGGCTTTTGCTCGTCTCGTGGGCATTAGCTCAAATTTCTTGTTTTGCACAGGTGTCAATATTTCTGCGGGACAAAGTACAGCACAACACGAGTGGCAGATTTGTTCTGCCAACCAGCGGTGCTCTGCCCCTTGATGTGGAGTTACCCGGCAAGATCAGGTCAATTTACTGAAAATGTTTTACTGAAATTGTAATGGTTAATAGCACAGAAAAAACTGCTTAGCTGTGTATGTGAAATGGAGATGTGAGACCAGCTGGCATGTGTAGAAACTTATTTAAGTTTTTTTTCAACAAGTAAAAAGGTTTTGTATGGATTCAGTTTGGTTTGTGTTTTGAGCTTCGTCTCAAATATTCTGATTACCACATATTCTTGTTTAATTTTCTGAGTGCCAATTAATTTCAATCTGTTTTTAATGTGACTTTTTGAGTTTGACGTTGTGTGTTGTCAACAGAAGGGGTAACCCATCTGTAAAACTTGCTCAAACACCTTTGAGTGGTTTTCACCTTGGGATTTGCCCTGCTGGAAGTAACTTTGCACGGACAAAACTATAGTGGTAATTAGCAATAACAGTATCACCAACAGCATTATTATTGGCTGTCACACACCACAGCTGATTATGTACCTCTATTTGAATGCATTTGTATTTATAATTATTTTTGGTTTGGTGACATAATGGCAAAATCTTGGACTAATGAACAAGTAGGTAAGTAAGTAAGTAAGCTAGTAAGATTATTTAGAAGGCGTAATTTAACAATAGCCACAATGCACCGCGCTCTCAGCGCCCAAAAAAATGTCTTCAACTGCCATTTAAACTGTTCAAAGTTAATGTCAGTTTGTCTCAGATCAGCTAGCAGACTGTTCCACAGCCTAGGGCCTGCAGCAGCAAAGCATCTGTCTCCATAGCTGCTGCAGGTCCATCTGACGACACGTCCTTGAGTTGGCAGAGCGCAGCTGACGACGACCTTCGTTGGAGACCAGCTGACAGTCGGCAGCCAGGAGTCATGCCGGACAGTGACAAGTAGACCAGAGTGGCCATCTTGAATTGGTCATAATGGCGATGAAATGGCTGCTACTTGGATTGTTGACAGTCCGTCGACAAACAATCTATGTCATTAGTAGCCAACCACCCACGTCAACTCAGCCTGTCATCCCTCCGGGGCAGGTGAATTGAGTGCTGGCCCACTTGGTTAAGGTGGCATGAATCGCGTACACCATTGTTGGTGTGTGATTTCATGTGGTAGGTGATGCTCTGTGGCTTCGAGATGGGTCGTTGTGAAGAGCCGTATAGATCTTTATCAGGAAAAGTTATTAAGTTTTGAATGGATTTTGATGAAATTATTTGGAAGGCTGGCTGTGGGTGCATGTAGATTGTTCAGCGAGAAAGGGGAGAAGCTGAAGACTGTGGACTTTGATACTGGTGCTGGCACGTACACGGTCAACACTAGGAAGGGGAGCTACAACAGATGCGGTGATCGCGTGGAAACTTTGGGCACTAACATGTATTTCGTACTTTTGCTGTCTTTGGCAGAACTCCAAAAATTAATTTCATTTAAAAACGTGGCAGCACACATGCTGGATTGAAGCAGTTACTGTATAAAAGTATATCACAGGCTGAACGGTAGTTCAAGCCCTGTGTTAACGGCGACTTCTCTTTCTTATGGGAAAGCCAAAAATTCGACCCTCCACAGAATCAAAACCCCTGATCTGATTGAGATAAAATTTGGCGCGGTTGATTACGTCGGCGAGGTGACCCCTCATGCAAAATTTCATGTAAATCCCTCCAAGAGGGGCTTCCCGGCAAATGGGTGAAATATACGCAAAAATTTTTATAGCCATATACCTTTTTTTTCAGAAACTCACCTACAGGTCAGACCCTTTGGCGGATTTTTGCGTGCGATGGCTCAAACGACGCGGTCTCGCGCAAGGATGTGCCTTTTGGGGG
>Ga0209671_1003545_pt1 | contig 15061 bp, 8 predicted proteins | sample WorMetHERISLAND2_2_FD_187401 | JGI IMG/M metagenome (GOLD analysis project Ga0209671, IMG submission 187401) | Marine gutless worms symbiont microbial communities from Max Planck institute for Marine Microbiology, Germany - Olavius geniculatus... | ecosystem: Host-associated > Annelida >... | reverse complement strand
AACGATAATTCACCACAAAAATATTGCACCTCTTTAACAGATTCAAAACGTTTGTATCCAAATAATTTACGAAAACAGTCATTCCAGCATACACCAAGGTCTCTAATCCGAACAACCGAGAGCCCAAAACCGCTGTCCTGTATGCCCTTCTTTCCCCCTCGTTCGAGAGAATCTCCGTCGCCCAGCAGCATGAAATTTTGTCACGAAATACTAGAGACAATAGGCTATCACATGGCGAAAACCTGAAGTCTCTATTTTACCTAGTCTTGGATCGGTACCAGGTCGTGACAGACAGGACAGACAGACAGACGGACACCAAGACAGAATTAGGGGGCCTATAATACGCGCTCTCTCCGATCGAGCTCCGTCGGCCGGTCGCCGCAAAATTTTGCCACATGATGGGAAGTAGGTCCATATATGTTCGACTTTATAATCCAGGTCTAAAAAGTTAAGGGCCTTCCTTCAAAAAAATTCGGGGGCCAAACATGCAAAATTTGGTGCGATTTCGCGCGAATTCAGACTTTCGTTGAACTTTAGCCCACTAAGAACTTAAGTTTATGATGTGCATTTTGACCCACCCAAATCGACTTTTTCGGAACACGTACGCATTTCAGCCGCTAGGGTGGTGCTGCGCTCTGAAATTTTTACACGCGCTAGAAAATAGGCATGGGTCTACTAGCAGACACCCGAGTCCCGACTGGGGACATAGGTTCCTTAACATTTTTTTTACAAAAGGGTAAAAAAACTGCCTCAAAATTTAGCTTCAATAACTTTTGGGTTAAGTGGCGTAACCCTGTGAAACTATTTTACGTAGGCCTAACATCCCACGAAGAGGAGGTAAAAATTTTTGCACAACTTTTGGGCGTCCGTTCTCTGTTAAAAACTTGGGAGAGCAAAAAACGTCCAGAACTGGGCGCGATTTAGAACAACTTTAAAGTTTGATCGCACAAATCTCCTGAATGGATCCGGTGTAGCCTAGTGAAAAATTTGGCACATGGAAAATAATTCCCACATGCAGCAGTACGGGTTAAGGTTGAGATTAGGGATAGGGTTAAAGTGAGGGTTAGGGTCAGGGTTAAGAGTAGGGTTAAGATCAAGGTTAGGATTAGGGTTAAGATTATGGTTAGGGTTAGGGTTAGGAGTCGTTCATAAATGACGTCACGCGATTTTAAGAAAAAAATTATTCCCTCCCCCTTTCGTCACACTTCGTCACGTTTTCCTGGACCCCCTTCAAATATGACGTCACAAACGTCTAACCCCGCGCGGCAGCCTGTAGTGTAGAGTACAGAGATGAGTTTCAGCATATCCTAATTTTAATATATAAAATTATGTCCATTATCAAAATTGTTTACTGTCAGTTTAATGCATAAAATTGCGTGAAATTAAGCACAGTGTTTCTAAGTGTTCTTCGTCCTGACACATACGGCGAGTTGGCAACATGAATTTGGCTGTGTAGTGTGCCTTTCCACAGATGTGACGCGTGTGCCGTCACACTTCCTTTAACCCCCTCCCTCCCCTACGTCACACGTCGTCACAATAATGTAAACCCCCATCCCTCTCCCTCGGAACGTGACGTTATAGACGACCCCTTAAGGTTAGGGTTAGTAACATTATGAGAATATGGAGGTGGGAAGAATTTTTCGTGTGCGACAAATTGTCCACGACACCGGATATCGACAATCAGAAACAAACTTGATCGACTGCAATCCCTCGGATCCTTCCCGCTTTTGGCGAAAAAATTTGCTAAACTTTGGTCCACTAACAAAAAGTTTGGTTGTCTAGTATTTTGATCCGTCTTAGATTCATAATGTGCGTGCTGTGCTAGTGCGATTGTCTTCAGGGCATATGTGACGTTGCCAGGAGCGGAATTTTACTCTCTTAATTGTTCCCTTAATTGGACTTACTGCGCCGGGCAGTTTCACGTTGGGCTCTGCCCCCAAATTTTTAGTTTTTACGCGCAACAGCAGATATGCTAAGCGCTTCTTAGCTATCGCCGAGGCGTCCATCTGTTTGTCACACTGCTGTAGGGGGCTATTGTGTCAAAACGGCCTAAGCTAGGATTACGAAATCTTTATTGTGGCTGTCACAAACAATCTAGTTTTATGATCCGTAAAACTTTTGCAGAAATTCGAAAGGGGTCCTCTGATCAAAAGCGCTAAATCATATAGGGTACGAAAAATGTGGCGATTTTGAGCGAATAAGTCGCCATGTCTGAGAAACGGTGCGAGATAAGGCCAAGGTTGCTATATAAAGCCGTTGCGGCGCCGCCGGTCACGAAAATCGTGGCTATCCAAGATAAAATTGGTTAATATCGGTTTGTGTGAACACGAAAAGCACAAAGCGCCGTAAAAGTCACATCTGTAGTATAAATGATACTTAGTTTTAATTTATCGATGATGTAGTCAAACTTTCACAGTAACTAGCAACTGGTAAATATTCGGTTGAAAACCGTTAAGAAAAGTGGCAGGAAAAATGTGTATAAGCCTAAACGTTGAATAAAAAACGTTAGTCTTAATTTGTTCAACCTTTTGTCTAATGCCTAATGCTGTAGGTGCAGTATAGATTGAACTATAAAGACAAAGAAAGAAAGCGAAAGAAAGAAAGGGAATGAGAAAAAAAAGAGAGACAACTTTATTTAATTTCAGTTAAACCACGTGGTCGTATTACTAGACTAACTAAGTAAGCTACCACAAAACCAAAATCTGTGGCCTACTAATTCGTTTCTGTGGTTTCAAAAGTGCTCTTCGAACTTCGTGATAGAATTTACAGTGAACGTTTTTTGAAGTATGTCTATAGAAAACGTTCACACACTGTTATTTTATTGCACGTTGTACACTGATTCTCCGGGTGGTAGCACCAATGCCGTCGCGCGCGTCACGTGAGCCTTGCTCAAATTACTTGTTACTGACCTCGGCGCTGCAGCATATTGCTTTTTGTATCACCGCGCTGTGCAAATTACCGGTGGTGTATAGTATTGCATTGTATGATGGTGACGTTGGACCGTTTCTGCTGTGGCTGCTACAGGCTGCATTGACGGGCGATGGAGACTTTGTTTCGCCCACTGTTGCCCAGTGTAACGTATGGTAGTCTTACTTCGTTTGGCGGCACTCCGTGCTCCAGATGCAGACGAAAGCTGCGACGGCGACGTCGCCGACAACGTTCTGCGGACGTCGTCGACTACAGCGACAATAGCACCAGGTCTGTATGTTGTCAGCGAACCGATCGTGTCACGTATAGGCCTACGTAGCTGTCTGCACGTTTCAAATAAAACAAAACAAAAAGCCCAGCTGTCGCTAGGATACACTCTCCCAACAAAGAGTTCGATTTAAAACCTTCAAAAGTTCCATGTCTTGGTAAATATTTGGAACTTTTGGGGGGGTTTTGATGAAACTTTTTAACGCAGCCAATATAATTGAAAGCTTTTGAAAAACTTTGCATAATTAATGATGGCATTGAACCTTTGCGTTTCACATGAAACCTTTTGTCGTTAGAATGTAGCCGACCGTATTGGTTTGTGACCTTCAAAGTCGTCTAAGGTCGATTATTTTCGTCTCATCTGAACAGACGTATGCGATTTTCTATTAGTGATCAATAGCAACCTTGGCCCTATCTCGCTCCGTTTAGCCGCAGTAACGGCTTTTTAGGTCATCCAAGGTCAACAATTTCCATTTAATCTGACAAGTCATATTTTATTAGTGATAATAACCTTGGCCGTATCTCTTGCCGTTTCCGAGATATGGCCATTTATAGCTTAAAACTTTCCATTGACAATTGCGGCCAAACCGCATTGACAGTTTATCGGAAGTTGCTATCGGATAGGGATCCGATGGTACCATCGCCGACTCCCCCACAACTTACCGTTCAGTCACAATACCTCACGATCGGCATAGCGTAGTGCGTTATGACCCTTCAGGGTCATCTAAGGTCAATGGTTTATATGTCATTTGAAAGTCAACATGTGACTTATTAGTGATCAATAGCAACCTAGGCCATATTTTGCACCGTTTAACCACAATACATCCCTGACAGACAGGCAGACAAACGGACGACGACCATGCCAATAGCTCGACCGTTAATTATGTACGGTCGGCTAAAACATTAGTGATACCGTTTTGTTTTTGTTTTGCTTGTATTTCTGTTTTTTTACATGTGCCTACAGTCCTAAACATGATACATCCAGTATACGTACCCCGGCTGTTGAATCAATTTTTAGCGCTCAATATATGAATGTCCGAAAAATTCGAGCGCTTTGTTTTTATTTTATCCCACATACTGATTGATTTTAGAATGTATAGCTTATCTTTCCGCTTTCACGAGAGTAATTCTGTTGTCATAATATGTCATTTGCCTCATTGCTGTTCGTTCCTTGGCATAAGGACGTCAGTTGTTAGATGTAGCATTATTTTTTGTTTTGTATTAATTTTATTGGGATAGCTTACATTTTATACACGCCGTTGGTTTTTACGCGCGAGAGCTAGCTAGCCTAACTATAGCGCGTATTAGCTATGGTAATTCTGTCGCGGTGTCTGTCCGTCTGTCTGTCTGTCACGCCCCGGTACCGATCGGAGCCCAGGTAAGATAGAGACTTCGGGTTTTCACTGTACGATAGCTAAGAGTCTCCAGTATTTCATGACAAGATTTTATGCCGCTGGGTGAAGGGAATCCCCTTGAACGAGAGGGAGAAAGAGGGGCACCCCCGCAAAAACGACGTTATTTTACCGCTATTGGCTTGTCTAGCGTTAAAATGGTTGCAGATAGGCACAGACATGCTGCTTAGTGCTTATCATAACAAGCACTAACGACGAGCTTTTTAGGAATGTCAACATCGATGATCTTAAATGACCTTGAACTCAAAAATAGGGGTTTTAGTATTTTTTTGGCAATTTCAGGCTGCTACACACATTTCAAGAGTGAATTGCGCCGAAATGGTTGGAGATAGACCAAGACAGCCTGCATAATTTTATGAAATCTTCAGCACTGAATGTAAAGTACATATAGCAGTTTAAGTACGAACCCTTTAGATTCAAAGAAGCCTGCGCACTCGGGTGTCAAAGAGGGATACTTCTATAAAAATGGTTATTTATCCGCCATTGGCTTGTCTAGCAGACATGTTGCCTATCACAGTGCAGCACAGTAGTGCTGACACTGTTGACATTTTGTTGTAAGGGCGATGAGCGTTAAGTAAAGGAGATGGTCATAAAAAGCACTGGCGACGAGCTCCTTGTGAATGTCAACATCGATGACCCTGAATGACCTTGAACCCCAAAATATGAAGTTTAGTGATTTTTTGCGATTTTCGGCTGCAGAAGAGTGTATTGCAACGAAGTAGATGGAGATAGACCAAGATTACCTGCAAACAGGAACTGCTATAAGCTCTCGTGCGTCTCATGAGAATTAGCCCAGATTTCTTGTTAGCTTATGCCATGTCTAACGGTGCATTCAAAGTAGAGGTTAAGTGTCATCTTGCGTCAAAAACGATGCAAGTGAGGATGAACGTTGCTATCGTTTAACTTCATTATTAGGAAGCCCCATCACATTTTCGATTAATACAAATATCAACGACTTTGGATGACCTTGATAATGCTATCAGAAACGCATTAGCAACTGAATGTTAGTTGCTTTAATGATTTGTTACTCGTAAAACTAATGCCAAGTTTTAATTCCATATGCAAAGTTAGATGCAGTTTTCGAGTGCGTTTATAAGTAACAGCATATAGATCTATAGGCTATTATTATTATGACGCAAACAGGGGATAAAGCTGATTGTCTTTAAAGAATGTTTACATAGACTTAGCATAGACGAGGTCTGCACAACAAGATTTAAGATGTAAGACACGGAGCCATAATTAGCCTATAAAGGTTAAAGATTAAATGGTGCGTATAGCTCTTCGTGGAAATCCATTTTGAAGCTACGGAGCGTCACCTGCTGTATAGGATCACACAGTGTTACCTGTTATCCGACACCAGCGAATGTACCCTGCCTTAGCTCCAGCCAAAGAAGCTGGTACTCGATTTACCTACCCCGGAGGGATAGAAGGCTGAGTTGGTTATCAACGGAGATCCTATCCAAGTAGAAGGCTAATCTTTTGATAGCGGCCTGACCGAAAGTCTACCCACGACTTCTTGGTCGCGTAAGTCCAACGCTATATCCGTTATGCCAATAAGTCACCGTTTATAGCAGCTGCCTTGCCAAATTTACTTGTAGCTCAGCTTTTTTGCGTGTTAACATTTGCCAAATAGCCTATTTCTCGCAAGAATGGTCCAGGGTCATAAGATTTTCCAAATTCTGAGAGCCTCTCCCCAGATGAGAGGTCGTTAGTCTTAAAGCGTAGGCCCTGGACTGCGAGTGGGGCGCACACTCAAGAACTCCGATGACGTTGCGTTTCATCGTACACGCTGACTAACGCGTCGTTCACGGTGCTGTTGCGACACCGTCTCGAGATGCGCCACGTATCGAGATTGTCACGGTATCAATAGATAGACAGACGGAGAGACCACGTGAAGAGAGTAACGTGTCACACTATAGCCAGCTTCGCTGATGCTTTGTCTATATGCCGCATATTGACGCCGACGACGACGATGACGACGTCGATGTTGACAGTGATAATAATACGAAAATCCCTGATTAATAAGCATTAATTTTCAAATAATCCAATAAACTTTATGTTAAGTATTACTGGAGCTGTCAGTTAATCGTCTGTGTCCTAATACTGTGTGTAGTTTGACGAGAGTTAGTGGTTAGTTAGTGAGTCTATTGCAGTTGAACCGACGCGTGCTTATCGCGTTTCGTCGTAGTAACTCGTGAATTGGTCAATTGGCGGAGGCAGCAGCTCCTGGCATATTGTTAAGGCGCGTGCAGAACGACGTGACTGAACTGAACTGAACTGAAACGGTTTAGTTTTTGACGAACTGACCCGTGGGCAAGCAAGGCGTACATGAGCGTAGTCACGTAAACCACCGACGCCGTTAGACGGTGCCTACTGTGATGCATTGGCCATTTGTCATTTCGTCAAAAACTAAACCATGTCAGTTAAGTTCAGTTCAGTTACGTCCTTCTGTGCGCGCCTTTAAATGGCGGCGATCTGTACAGATGCTTTCAAATCTGTTTTGGAATAACCGTTTATTTCCAAACAGATTTGAAATGATCCGTCACGTTAAACGCCACATTAAACGTCGGTGATGGTGACGATGGCGCCGCCGGTGATCATACCGCGGTATTTTTGACTCGGTATATCGTGCAGCTCTAGCAAGTTACGGTCGGAGTGGTCGTCTTCGTTGCATTGCTGCGTGAGTCGGTCACGGTCGCTGAATTCGTCGTAACCAGGCGCCTCGCGACCAGACCACAATCTCGAGCCAAGTATAGACCAGAGCTTTGCTGCGCTGCTCTGCTAGCAGGCTAGCCGCTTGCCCTGCTTCACGCATCGCTGCTGACAACGACACGCACATTTCTCAAACGCCGACGACTAAAAGCTTATTACACAGAGAGACCCCACACACAACGCTTTAGGCTCGCTTGCTTGCATTGCGTTTTGGATACGGTATGCTCTTCTGTGGCCACGCCGAACGTTGTCTAACTTTGTTGCACTGTCGCCGTTGACTGTTTCCGTATCGCTGTCGAATGTGGATGGATCTTGCGCCGCGGCCAATCCGGAAGTAGTGAAGTCAACTCTCTTGCTGAAAGAGTAGCCAGACTGTGCGATAGGCCTACAAGAATCAGATACCGTTATAAGCGTTGAACAGAAAGTTTCTGTCGCTTAATAGAGTTCAGTTTCAGTCAGTACCTGGCGCGCTTATAAGCGCTTTGTCTGTAAGCGCTGGGGTTCGACCAGATCACGTGCCTCAGCTTTTCGCGATGATGAACCTGTATCTGCCGGGCGGCGGCGTTGGCCGCGGCCGCGTCTGGCGGTCGCAGGGCTGGGCCGGCGGTCAGCCGAGTAAGCCGTGGCTGGGAACGTTGAACTCTGGGACTGGGTTGTCGCCAACCAGTGCCGCTGCGCCCGGACGTACGGCCGGCGGCGGGTCGTGTTCGTGGGCCGGAGGTAACGACCTGCCCTACATCCAGCAGCGGTTCAACATGCTTGAGTCTTCGGACAGTTTCCGCGAGTTCTCCCTGCCGTCGCCGACGTCAGACGATCCGCCTGTCTCGGCTCATCATCAGCGCTATCGTCAATGTCGTCAGTTGAGTCCGGTGACATCATCGCCAGAAGCCGCTGATGACGTCACTGCTGACGTCAAACGTCGCAGCCAGTCGTCCGAGCCGTCGCGATGCAGTCTGTATGTGTTTGCTGTGATGACTGACAGTATACAGACAGCAAGATTTAATGGCAGTAAATTAATAATAGTAGTGGTAGGCTAATAACATACGCCAATTTTGATGCTTGAGAATTGAAGTTGATCGGCACGTCGTCGGCATGGCATGAGGGAAGCTTTGTGTGAAAACTTCAAACTGCATATATTCGACTTTTTACGTTAACTTAAATCACTAAACGTTCCACAGAAATACCAGAGCGGGCCGAAAAATTAACGGGCCATTTTCGTCGTATGATAGTTTATTCCATAGGCCAATAATCGGTTGTGAAATTCTCGATTTTATAAAAAAAAAACGACGGAAGTAATAATCCAACTGATGTAATTAAGTCAACAAAACGGGCTGAGCGTTGAAGTTTAGAAAAAAGAACGGGCAGAATACACGTAATTAAGTCTGAAGCGGCGCAGAGTATACTACTATCTGGTATGGTGATGTGAGTGGTGTATGTATCATGTAGTGATGAAGACGAAATATGGCGATGTCTTGGAGCACTGGACGAGATGCTTGATCTGTACGATGCAGACGACGACTACGTCGACGAGCTGTATCAGCGGTCCAGTCGACCGGTTGATGACAACGATGATGCGTCGCCCGTGCTGCCGCTGCAGTCCTGCGCCAGGGTCGCCGGGCGCAATCTCGAGATACGCAAGTCAATGACGACAGGTCTCATTACACGTATACTGCTTCAACTGTATGAGTTCTTTCCGCTTGGCGACTGTTACTACTACTATTACTACGACTAATCAGACGGAAAAGTGTCTAAAGGCGCAACTAAACTAAACTGGATGAACTGACACGGCTTAGTTTTTGACAAACTGACCAATGAACAAGCAAGGAGGGTACTTGTCCGTTAATTCACCCGCACCCGAATTATTGTTGTTAACGCTAATGCTAGCACTAACCCTAACCCTGACCCTAACCCTAACCCTAAATCTAACCTCAACCCTAACCCAATTCCTAACCTTAACCCTACCCATAAGGCTAACTCTAGCAGTTAATTCGGGTGCAAGTGAATTAACGGACAAGTACCGCAAGGAGAACTTATTGGTCATTGCTTGACGCGTACGTGAGCGTAGTCATGTGGGCCATCGACACCGCTAGACAGTGCCTACTGTAATGCATTACTGCTTTTCCATTGGTCATGTCAGTTCAGTTTAGTTCAGTTACGTCGCTATGTACGCGCCTTAAATGAAAGCGCGTTAGCCCTTTGCAGAGGCACGAACAGCTCCTAAAACAAGAATATGGTTTCTCTGCTGTCCTCAGTGATATCAGTGATTCGTTTCCCGATTTCCAGCACTAGTTTTATTATTAAAATTTACATTGAGGGCAATATATAAAAAAACAACAGTACTACAAATTATTGCGCTGTCTGGCTGTCTCCGTCTGTTTAATTTCTGCACATTTCTCACGTGAATAAAGATTGTTATCAAAAAGCGCACGGCGTAAAATACGTAGAAATCAGTATGTATGGACAGCGAGTGCAACAATGGACGCAATGTCGATTATTTCTCAGTCATATTATAATGCTTTGGCTTTTTTGTTCTCTTTGGGCATAACCATGTCCTCGAGCACATCTATGCTTCAGTTTTCAGTTCGTATAGAGAAATGCTCGGTTTATTAACGACATCAGGTAGCTAAGTTTATCGTTTGCTGTTCGCGGTTTTATTGCTGTCCGCACGTCGTTCGATAGTTGGTCGTTTGATCGCTGAGTGACCGACATCGACCTCGCTGGCGGCATAATATGGTATGACCATACGATTGGCTATGCATCAGCTCATCATGGCTCGTCTGATTTACGAGTTACGAATGCGCTGTAGTCTCTGCATTTTTCTCTGTTGCTGCCTCGACTGTTTTGTTTCTTGCTTTAACAGTAAAGTAGGCCTAGTTGCTTGACTTTCTGATGGCGTGGCGCGTTGGTCTTTCGGATGGGTAACCGTATTCACGCAGGTGACGCATATGCATATCGCTCTGTGACTCAGCCTGGCCAGTGGCCATCCCTCTGTAAATAAGCGTAGCGAGTTCTGATAATGGTTCGGTCACCGTTGGTTGAATAATAAACGGCGATTTAAAATTAAAATTTAAAATTTACTATTGCTGCTACCAGTAATGCTGACATACATGCCTGTTAGAAGCAAACATGTTATTCTGCACCGTGTTTCATAAAATAGGCACCTTTTTTCTTTCTTTCGTAATTTAGTCAAATGATGATCAATTTAGGCCTACACGAAATTTTACTAGATGTAGCTAAAGAAATACTAATTCACAATATTTGGACAAGATATGGCTTATTTCTTGAATATTCTTTGCTAGTCGTGACGTAAGGCTGACGTTATAATGTGCCGCGAGTACAAACTGGCTTGTCGCAACCGGTGCTGACAGACTTGCTGAATAGCTGCCCTGCATCGATGGCGAACTTCATCTGGTTCATTGATAACAAACTGTTAAAGTTTTACTATTGTAGCCACAAAATGTCTAAAACGATCACTTTTACACACTTGTGCGGATAGCTTAACTTTTACACCTTCCAGCAAGGCAGTGCACTAACTCACCGCTTGCGAAATGGTTGAGTTTTTGGATAGCAAGACGCCTGGTTTTATGCCTTTATGTTGCTTAGTGCTGATACAATAAACATTTTTCATCTGTGAACAAGATGAAGTTTGCTATCGAAGCAGGGTAACAACTGAAAGAACCAGCTGCGAAAAGCCAGTTTGTACTGAACACAGATATATACCCTTTTACCTTTTAGGGTATATACTATATATCTGTGGTACTCACGACACATTATGACGTCAACATTACATCACGACTAGCAAAGAATATTTAACCAACAATCACATTTTGTTTAAATATTTTAAATTAGTTTTTCCTCAGCTACATCTAGTAAAAAATTTCATGAAAATTGATCACCATTCGACTGAGTTATAAAAGAAACAAAAAGGGTGCCTTTTTATGAAACACCGTGTATAAATTGCGTGCTTTGATGCCTTTTGCTTGATATTTTTTATAGTTCGTCGGTATGGTTATATATAGTGATTGAGTGAATGGAAACATTTTTTCGTCAGTTTTGTGTAAATCGTTGGACTCGAAGTTGACACTGGGCGCGGGGAATGCTTTTTCCTGGTAAACGAACAGATGCTTTGCTTAATTGAGCGAATTGTGGCAGTTCTTGTAAATATGTCTTTACTTCAAGTTTTTCGCTCTATTTCAAATGGATGTTACATGAAAATTTTTAAAAAATGAACGAAATTTAGTCTCACTGTCTTTCATAATATACTAAGCTGAGACTGCCGTGGTTTAAATACTGACATCTGTTGGGCAGTGAACGTACAGGCTAATACCCCGTTTACACGATCAAGCAAACATCGAGCAATCATCGAGCAAACATCCAGCAAATGCATTCAAGATACACGTGCATGACGTGTGCTCTAATTACTCAATGTTTTCTCGATGTTTGCTTGATGATTGCTTGATCGTGTAAACGGGGTGTAATCCTGTTTAGTATATCGCGATCTGTATTTTTATAAATTACTGTTGTTGTAGTTCCGGCTGAAATTAGCGAAGAAGAAGAAAAAGAAACGAATGATGCGGTGAGAGAATCGTTGTTTGCCAGCATCAGCAACAAGGTCAGTTGATAAAATTTACGTAACTTACATATTGTTTGAACCTATTTAAATACAAGAGTAATTGAGTGTCTTCTTTGCATTGCGAAATCGAGTTTAATCGCCTAAGCTATACGTGCGACTTCAAGCGTTATACCCCGTTTACACGATCGAGCAATCATCAAGCAAACATCCAGCAAATGCATTCAAAATACACGTGCACGACGTGTGCTCTAATTGCTCGATGTTTGCTCGACGTTTGCTCGATGTCGGCTCGATGTTTGCTTGATGATTGCTTGATCGTGTAAAAGGAGTATTACTGCATGCGTGAAGTAGGCCTATTGTGTTGTACACGCGGGCCGCTATTCTTCAGCTCAAAACTTATCTACACGGGACCTGTGAGACTTGACTAAGAGGTATATGTCTGCGTCTAGACATCGTGATCGAAATGGCGGCGCCTTAGGTATTGTACAGGTAGGTGCTGTATAGGCCTAACGATATTTTTACGACTCTCGCCAAGTGCGTTGCAATTTGATGACAGTGTGCACATCCAATCCACGCAATTGCATGCGCGAACGCCCAATACACATTCTTGAGAGGCAACGATGCCGGAACGACGTAAACATGTCACATCGCGCTTTTTTCAGTTAATATTCTTTATGACAAATGACCTCGTTCAAGCAAACTGCTCGACCTGAACACGCGCTGAATTGAAAGAGTGTTCGACCAAGAAAACGTTGCGTTGTTGCTGTGAGCCCATCAGTGCAGTAAAAAGTTTAGCGTACGCCGTTTCTTTCGTAATTTCGATTCTCGACATCTATCACTGGTTCTCCCATTTCACCGATGACGCGGTGTGTGTATAAACGATATGATGTATTTTTTTGACCAGCGGTCGCGATGATAATAATTGATCAGTTTTCGTTTATACATTTGAAGTTTTTACAGTAAGAGAAACTGCGACTCGTCTCTCATCTTAACATACAGTATATAGCAGCAGGCTATAGCGACTTGGTCGGGATTGCTTACAATAGACCCCGTAGCCTATAATCACGACTTTCTACGTCTCTCGTCTACAAATGCCTGCACCAGTTCGCTCCAGCGTGCCGCTGTTCACTCCAGTATCTTCAAAGTGTCGTCGTCTGCGGTCCGCTGATCTCAGCGATTTGGTCACACTGAAGACGAGAACTCTGGGCTTCGGTCCTCGAAGTACCTCAGCTGCTGGTCGATCAATGTAAAACAGTTTGCCGTACGTCGGAGGTTAAGAAGACGTCACTGACATTTGGATAGTCCATTTGCCAGCTAAAGACGAAGATGGTTCTACGCAGCTATACTACGCGTCAGTGCAGTCGCCATAGTTTTATTATTAGACCACGTGACATAAGCTTATAATATAATTGTGGTGTTTCCGAACTGAAATGCTCAGTCGCTGGACCACCACCGTGTCAGCACTCAGCAGTAACCTGATATGGTTGCGAGCTGAGAGCTGAAAGCGTGACTACGATGTTACGTACAGTGAAGGCTGCGAATGACTGACTTTGTGTCGATCGCTGATGAGTTGCAGGCCTAGGACCTTGTCGACAATTGATCTCGTCTGTGGCAGCAGATGGCAAACCAGCGGCGTTGCTTGCGTCTCACTTCCCTAAAGACACTGATACACCATAGGCAAAGCGGCGACGACAACTGGCGTCAGAAAACCGCCACTCGTAGTTGCATCCTGAGTGCTATTTACAAGAAGTTTGTTCACCATTCACCAGTGTTTTACAAAAATGCAATATAACCAAATCAAAAGTTGAAAAAAATAAATGATTAAAATCAGTGAATGAAAACACCTCCAAGTTTGTACAGATATGACACCATGTATTTCTGGCATCCGTCTAATGCGTGGCAACAAACAGAACGGCTCAAACTGTGGAGTTCGAAAACGCAGCAACACACAGAAGTCGTCGTCGGTTTTCAACTGCTATATTATTGGTTTACATTGCTAACTTTTGGACCGTGTGACATCGGCCTCAGACGACAGTTGAACATCTCATGGTCTAGATAAAGCAGACGATTTACGTTAAACGCGCACCTGTTTGGTCGCGAAACTTGGAGCTTAGAAGTTTTTTCAACAAACCTCGATCGGGTTGCGTCTCGGTCTTCGGTTGTGTGCTCGAATCTGCTGAAACTCTCTTCTCTCGGTGAACAGTGAACTCGACGCGGTATAGCCTAGTTTAGCGACAGAGCTGAACACAAGATAGAGCCTCCATACGCCGTTAGAATGGCATTAGCAGCAACAGTGCGGCCGGCGCGACGTCGCCGGAGATCCGATGGTCCAGCTGGACGACTGGTCGACATTTTGTCGTCTTGTCTGCCCGCGGTCTCGTCGAAGCGACGTCATCAGCCGGTCGACGGCGTTCAGCTGACGCTCGACTGTGCCAAGTCCGAGGTCGTGTTAGCTCTCAACAGACGAGTGGCTGACAGGCTTGACCTCGATCAGATCACTGCTTGGCAAGCAGACCTTACGCAGGTTTAGTCACAGTACATCGAAAATATGGCGCGAATATATGTGGGGGAGCTGAGCTGGCAGCACTAAGTGACCTTTGAGAAACTTTCCCTGTAAACCAAATACAAATTAGCTATTCATTAAATTAGCTTTCCTCCATATATATACTGTCGTACAGTGTTGCGGCGCCCCCAAATGCTGTACCAGCAGCAGGTGTAGTCACTTTCTTACAAACTGGCCGGAATTGCAGAGCACTTATAGCTTAAATGCAAAAATCTTTGTTCGTAGAGGCTTGTTATTTCGCTTACGAATCGGATAGCTTTAGCCAAGTGATTATACGCTGTCTGTCTTGTTCGCATCGCATCCAGTGAACTAGAAAATAATCGAAAAAATCTACCAATTGTCACTGAAAACCGAATCAGTTTTTTTTTACTTTTTACTTCATGAAAACGGAGAGTAATCGTATACCGTTTCGACGATCGTCGCACATGTATCAGTTTCTGACTACAGTCAAATATATTGTTCGAAAATTGCACATTTCTCATTTTGTGGGCTATTTCGCGCCAGCAGCGATGCTGGTAGCGAATTACTAGCGATTACTGCTTTGTGGCAGTACGCGTGCAAAGAAGTCGTAGGTGAAAAACCCTACGAAAACTCACTGTATTGGTG
>Ga0209671_1003544_pt1 | contig 15062 bp, 10 predicted proteins | sample WorMetHERISLAND2_2_FD_187401 | JGI IMG/M metagenome (GOLD analysis project Ga0209671, IMG submission 187401) | Marine gutless worms symbiont microbial communities from Max Planck institute for Marine Microbiology, Germany - Olavius geniculatus... | ecosystem: Host-associated > Annelida >... | reverse complement strand
CCAAAAATTACGACTCTATCTTATACACAGCCAAAGTTATGACCGTTTAAAGAATTGCTTAATTTTCCCCATAGGCGCCATTGTAATTTTTTCGATTTTTGCGAATAAATACGTTAAATATTAATTTTAAATTTTTTAACCCCCAAAAGGCACATCCATGCGCGAGACCGCGTCCTTTGAGCCATCGCGCGCAAAAATCCGCCGAAGGGTCTGACCTGTAGGTGAGTTTCTGAAAAAAGGTATATGTACAGCTATAAAAATTTTTGCGTATATTTCACCCATTTCCCGGGAAGCCCCCCTTGGAGGGATTTGCATAAAATTTTGCATGACGGGTCCCCTTGCCGACGTAATCAATGGTGCCAAATTTTATCTCAATCGGGTCAGGGGTTTTGATTCTGTGGGGGGTCGAATTTTTAGCTTTCCCATAAGAAAGAGAAGTCGCCGGTAACACAGGGCTTGAACTACCGTTCAGCCTGTGATTATTGGAATAGGACTAAGTGTGCTAGACTAATAATGATAGGACCTAAGTGAGTGAGTGAGAAAGGAACTAAGTGACAATGTTTGTAGTGAAAACTGTCATCATGGCACAGGATTGTACAAGTTCACATGCTGACCTTTGGAGCAACGTGATCAGTGCAAGTTATAGATCTGCCTATAGGAATCTACCGTTGCCATTTATTACTACTCGGTACGAAGCTAGTTAACTCATTTCGCTATCCAAGAGGTCATATTAAAAGGCCACGTGGACAGGCCGAGTCGACCTTGAGACTGTACAGTGATGTGTAGGGACCAACTTAATTCAAGATTTCACGGCCGTGATATATTCCGTGAAATTGACCTCCTTCCGTGAAAAACGCTGATTTCTGTGAAATCCATGATTTTTCGTGAATTTTAGCGCTTTTAGTTTAATTTATGACAATTCTAGAGTTTTATCAGCAGCTTTTGTACGGATGTTGCTGTTTTCCACGTGTCGCACTTTAGCACTAAGTAGTTGGCATTAACTGTCTTGAGTCTTGACTTAGTGTAGTAAATATTCGTTGTTCTGAAATTTCTTCATTTGCATTAGCACAGCACCTCGAAATAACGTCCGTGTGGCCCGTGAATTTCCAAAACCCTTTCCGTGAATTTTCCGTGAAATTTGACACATTTTGAAAATTCTGCCGTGAAATCATGCATTTTTTCCCGTGAATTTGGTTGGTCCCTAGTGATGTGGGGTACCAAACAGAACGTAATTTTATGTTGATGTTGAACAAAACCGTATGCAGTGTGTCTTTGTTTGTATTTAAGTGTACGTATCATCGGTAATTGAACAAAGAAGTCACTATCTTTGGTCACGTAGGTGGTTGTCGAAACTGCTCAAAACTTGTGCATTACTGTATGTGTGTCTGTAGTTGGGTAAGATGCGTATGACGGTCCCATGCAGAGCTTCAACGTGTAATCACCTGCAATGCTATGATGCTGTTACTTACTTAATGATGAATGAGAAGAAGCCGACATGGATGTGTCCTGTGTGTGACCGGCCGGCTGAGTTCCCCAAGCTTGTCATCGATGGGTCAGTATTTTAGCTGCTAGTGTAAAACACATGGTTCCTACAGTCAGGGGAAGTCGGGGAATTATAAGAAGTCAGGGAAGGTCGGGGAATTTAAAAGTACCAGGATGAAAAGTTAACAAAGATGCAGAAAAATATTTTCACAGTTCAAAATTTTTCCTGCTTGCTTTGCGCAGATTATATGTACCTCTTCTTTTAAATTTGTTCTGCCGCCCTTGTTTCTAGTGTGATTACAAGTGATTAAGAATCGACATTGGTATTTGGCACAAACAAATCAGTCAGGGAACACGATTGATTTTGTCCTGTAAAGTCAGGGAAAATGTATACTGCAGAGTAGTAGTCTAAACCATGAAAACACTGCTGCAACTCTGTCATTTGCCATTTCATTTGACAGATACCAGCTTAGTATGCTGGTGTACAGTGGACTCAGTGTGTGACATGGATGTTGTGTGACATGTGTCGGTCTGGTGTATGTTGGCCAGCTGCATTCTCAAAACTTGTCATTGATGGGTTAGTATTTAGCCGGAGCAAAACATTTCTGGAACTGTATTATTTACCATTATGTTTGACACGTACAAGCCTGGTACTGTGAGGCACATACACAGCAACATAACTGAACCGATAGTTTAATTTGTGATGAACTGACCAATGGGCGAGCAGGGTGAGCCCATCTGTCACTGACAGGGCTGGGCGCTGATTTGTCTGCAGAAAAAAATCTTGTCAGTTGACTGGAACTTCACATTTGGGGTAACACCAGTGGTTAGTAACCTAGCAGTAAGGTAATATGTTAATTGTGCATTTTTCTCGGATTTTTTGTTCTGTTATTCCGCTATTTTTAATTTTCAGACACAGCCTGCCACACGGTTACCTTCCCAGCTGCAGAGCATGGTCACTTTTCGTCTAGCACCAAATTACACTGCTTGGTGACAAAGCCACATGTGAACAACATGCCCAGAGTTCAGGGGCGGTGCTACAGGGGGGCCTAGGGGGCACGTGCCCAAGTCAGGAAAGGGGTGCACCCGTCGGGGAATATAGGGTATTTTCGTCAGGGACAGTGTGACAGACCACGGCGGAAAAAAAACTCAGTTCATTTCAATGCTTTATTGCCTGTAATTGGACTGTGTATGGTAAATAAACCTATAAGTTTTTTTTCATTTTATCACTGACACTGCAATAGGCCTGTACAACTCTGCAAGGCATTTAAGTAACATTTACGAACTTGTCACAAAGTTTCGATTATTTTAACTTATAAATATCTGGCTTAAAGCAGACGATAAAGCACAAGAACAAATCAGATGGAGAGCAGAGACTGGCTGGGAAGTTAATGTTGGTTCAAGTAACGAAGGCTAACAGTCTGCTCGTTTGATTTCAGTCGTTTCACTGGCATTGATTTCAAAGTGCCATAGAGTCTGACAATGATGTTGAAAAGTATTTGCACAGTGGCCACTGGTCTTTGAAAGTCCTCAATTGTTTCCATTTTTGTGCAAGCCCTGAAAAGTCCTTGAAACCAAATAGGGTTTTGAGATAAAAGTTTTGGAATTTGATAAAAGTGGGTCTTGCAGGTCATTGAATTTTGACGTCAGTGTGAATTTTGTTGTAAATATTATGTGCCATTAGCAAGAATATATCTGGTAAAGATACTTGGAAGTCCTAATAAAATTATTTTTTTATTGAATTTTTTCCCAAAATTGTGACCGCTCTATTTATCGACGGTTTAGGCCTATGCAGGACACATTGACAGTTATGATTATGAGTAGGGGCCTAATCAATTGCTACAAGTTCTATTTGCAATAACAATGCATTAGTCGAAACTGTTAAACAAAATGACCACATAGACTGGCAACATCCATGCATGATGCGCAATGCCATTCCAGAAGTTACAGATAGCCTCAACTAGCCTAAATATTAATTAATTAAGTAAGATCATCTGGGTGGCGTGCACTCGCCTGCGGGTTATAAGTACCTGTGCAGTGTGCATGTACAACGTGTCTGGAAAAAAGTAACGCCATGAACATCCTACAATAGAAATGTCAAATCTAAACGAATTTGATTAAAATTTTGTGCACTTAAATCTAAGCAAATTGTGGAAAAGACCAAATTTTGTGAAAAATATTATTTCTTAGCAGAGTTAGTAATATTGTTGAATATCGATAACAAAATATCTCTGTTGCCAACATGGCGTTACATAAGTAAGCACTCACATTTGTGTAATCTAACAAACAGCATTTGATTTTCTCGAAATTCTACGTCAACAACTAAAATGCCAAATTGCAATCAAATTTGCTAAACCAAACAATAGTTACAGTGGCTTTTGTCAGTTCCCCCAAAACACATCATTTGAAGGTCGTTGTGGATGACATCAGATGCGAAGACCTGAAGCTGAAGTGTTTTAGGGTGACCTTACAAAAGCTGCTGTAACTGTTGTTTCCTTTGGCAAATTCAACTGAAATTTGTCAGTTTGATTGCCAATAGATGGTGAATTGCTGACGTAGAATTTTGTCGAAATCAAACGTTGGTTTTTTGGAGTTACGTAAATGTACATTAACAGAAGGGTTTACTTATGTAACGGCATATTGGTAACAGAGCTGTTTCGTTATCGATATTCAAAAAATTAATAACTTCGCTAAGTGAACTTTAAGTAATGATATTTTCAATGGAATTTAGTAATCTCTTTAGCAATTTATTTGGGACTAATGCACAGAATTTTATTCGGATTTGTTTACATTTGAGATTCTTATTGTACAATGTGTATAGGGGGTTACTTTTTTCTGGACAGTGCTTATATGATGGCACACTTGCCTCTGCCCTGGGCACCCCCATCGGGGAATGCTGCACCCCTGTTGGGGCGATCGCTGGCGCCGCCCCTGCCAGAGTTGTGTCAGTCTGTAGATTGAGTCCGACACGGCGACAACCTAACCATTATGCCACTGGGCCACAGGTGGATGATAGTGGTTAGAATGTGTGATATGCACTCCAGACTGGTGTCGGAGATACTGCGTGAGTGCGGTGATGCTACGGAGGTTGAGTTGACACGTGATGGCCAATGGCATGTCACCAAGACTGAAGACATTGATGCTCCATCGCCAGAACTCGCTTTTGTACCAAACGTCATCAACGGTGAGAGCCCTCAGCCCAGCTTGTAGTTCCACAGTTTGAGACTGTTGTGTAATGGATAACTGACCCAAATATGTTATGTTCTGGACCTAAGGCAACTTCAAAAAGAGGTTTTTTTAGGGCTGAAGGCCCGTGACAGTGAAGCAGCCTTCAGTTTCGCATCTGAGAGCGAGTCAAGTCGACATTAACTTAGAACAGTTTTAACAGCTGTGTAAGACATTCTTGTTTGGGTGCTGATACCTGGTAACACTGCACATTGTGACTAACGGTTATCTGAAACTTTTTACTTATGCTTTTACTAATGTATCAAGCACGTTTAAGTTTTTTTTACATTCAGTTTGCTAGGTTAATTAGCTATTAATGTCTGTTACATTTCGTCTTTCAAGACATTTTACTTGTATACTGTTCCGGACTGCACCACTGTGGCAGTGCGTAGACAGATAGGTGCTACCAGTACTTGGCCAAGTCATTGCAGCAAAGACATCTTGTTAGCAACAACTGTTTATTTCGCTAACTTCATGTTTGGGATAACATTGGTGTTAAGTAGCTTTGTAGTAAGATGACTTTCGGTTCATAATATATTAGAAGTTAGTCTGTTTCTCTTGACAGCTTGTTATTGAATTTTTTTCAGGGGATGGACCATGGCTCAAAGACCAAGTAATTGCATTTTGGTATTGATCCGTGTTCACTGAAATTAGTAATATCAACAAAGTATCACCCCTGTGTATATTTGTTGCAGACACTCTGCAGAAAGTTCAGTCAACAGCCCCTGCTGCAACTACAACTTCGGCCGCTACAGCTACACCAGCTGTGTCTGCTGCTCCAATGGCAGCTGCTACTGTATCTGCTAATACCACAGCAGCCTGTGCTGTCATCTGTGACGATAGCGTTATTGACTTAACTGAGTCGGACGATGAGACGGTTGCCATGACAACGGCGTCAATGACCACGACTTGTGCTCGTACAAATGGCTTCACGGCGAGATCACCTCAACCGGCACACAGCACTGTGTCGCGTAGTGGTGTCGCACATGGCACTGTGTCGTCACAACCGACACGCACGACCGTGTCACGCAGCACAGTCTCACGTGGCACAGTGTCATCGCCGTCACCACCAGTTTCTGTATTGGACCTGTCTCCACTAAACATTCCTGTATCGTCGTCTCCACTTGGTGGTATTCATCATAATCTTCCACCAAGTCCACTAATGGTGCCTACGCCACCACTACTTCCACCATCACTCGGTCCTTCCAGCTACCACCCGGCGTTTTCGGCACCATCAGCCAAGCTATCGAGCATTCCATTTCTAGGAGGTTCATCATCATCCCTATCATCGTCGTCGTACTCTACATTACCGTCGTCATCATCAGCGTCAGCTCCATCACTGCATTATCCCACAAACTCTCTGTTCAGTCACAATCCGTATGACAACGATGCAATGCTAGACTTCCTCGCGCTGATGAGCGGCCTCTCGGACTTTCCGCCGATTTCGATTGCGCCTAACGCATTTGACTATCTGTATCAGTCTAATGCTACGAACTCTTCGCAGCGGGGAGCTGCTGGGGCCCTAGACTTTGGCCTGGACTCTGTTCTCCGAGATTCACCATCTCCCGCGATCTGATCCAGCATCGTTTAGCTTTGTTTTGTCTCTTGTTAATAGTAGTCATGCATTATGGAGACAGTGTATATGTCTAAAAGTAGACTTGATGATGGCACGTAAAAGATTTTGTTTCCATACTCACCAAGTACCCACATCGATTTTTCCATTTCCGTTAGTCCCCCATCCCTTCCCACTACTAGCTACTACAGGGTACATTTTTCGTCACTGTATAGTTGGCCATCCGAATTAATTTCAACCTGGTATTATGCATTGCCAGAAACTCGAGCAAAAAGCTAGTTTGATCTTTCATGAATGGAGAACTTAAAGGTTATTCTGTCATTGCAATTATTTCTACAGTAATTTTTCATTGCTCATTATTGTTTCCTCAGATTTACCCCATAGGGTTATTGCTGTTGCTGTGGCACTGCCATCATCAATTTGGTGATGATTCCGTATTACCCATTACCGTGCTATTCTCTAGTCTGAAGCACACCAGTTTCATCAACAGACATGAAAGGTGTGCATAAGATGATAATTTGTTGATAGAATTCATTTTCATGAAAATTGAAACCTTTTTTGCCTGTCACATTCTAGTTGGTGATGCCGAAGATTCTGTCTACAGGGCTTAGTATGGTTTGCTTGCCTATGTGCTGGCCAATAGGTGTTTTACAATATGCTATGTGCATTGTATGTACAGCGCACTAGAGATTTCTTTGAAATGATAGTGCACTATATAAATGTTCACTTATTATTATTATTGTATATTGCCATCCTAGGCATTTTGTAAGAACTTCATAATTTCAATATTACTCACTACCTTTTTGTTAGTTTTTTTTTGTTTGGTAAAGACACAACTGTATTTGTTTTGTAGCTTACAATTTTGTGACGGCTTACGGTTACACATAGGCCATCGTGTGTGATTTAGTGAATGTGCTAAATAGTAGGCGATAGCTTTAGGACTGCGAGTTGAATATGGAATGGGTATAGTAACTGTGTTGCCAGTAAACGGAACTTAGATAGGATTATGTTTCTGAAGTGTTTGTTCGGGATGCACATTGTTAGCAAGATATCTTGGGTATTTGTTGACAGAATTTGACCAAATTTTCACCTCAAACTTTTGGGGCAAGGTTGAATGCATCACATTTTTGGGTCAAGGTCATGGTGGGGTCAAATATGCCCCAAAATAGACTTTTTGGCCTTGTAGTTGTCACATGTTGGCGGAGGCATAATAGTCGATGGAGTTGTAACTACCGTCTAGTTCAGTTTGCAAATCACATTTCCCGCCTGAACAGATTCTGCAGTTAAATTTCATTCAATTGGTTTTTGTGATATTATTAGCATTGTACTTTGTTCATTTTTTATGTGCGAAAGGAGCTACTGCTTTCAGCTCGTCTTGGCCATCGCAATTCTGTCCGTCTGTCTGTCCGTCCGTCACATGAGTGGACTTGCTCAGCTTTAGATTACTGTTTATCTGTTTGTGGTATTCTTATTGGCAATATAAAGCAGTATGTCGGAAACTGTTGCTGAAGAAATACTCTGAAATAGTGTTCACATTTTACAAGCTCTGTGCAAAAAAATTAAGTGCTTGTTTTTGGAAACTGAATTAGCCAACGAAAACTTTAGTGCTCTTGTCTATTTGTAAATTTATATGACAGTGACGAAAAGTATAATTCTATTCAATGCATGGTCGTGGGTCGTAGATGTACGTGTATGTCTAGTCAACATCGTGTTGTAGCAGTGGATTTTGTTCGTGCAGTATTCCACAGACATACTACAGCTTCTGAGTTCTTTTATGCAGCATATACTCTTACTTTTGAAACACCAAGCTGCCAATTTAAACATTACTGTGGCATTGATGAGAATGAGTTAATCAGAATCTTGGTGCACCTTGTCCACCCAGTCAACTCTGAGGAAGTCCTGTGGGATTATTGTTGACATTATGCACATTACTACTGCTGCATTCTATACCCATTTATTCACATTCTAAATCCATGTGGTTTTGCACTCTGATAAGCAGTTCAGTAGGTGCCACAGTTTTCTGCATTTTGAGCTTATCCACAGAATTTGCCAATTTTCATGGAATTTGATACTGGCTAGTGATTACTTTTGCTTTCCAATTCATATTTAAGTTTGCAAAGCTTTCTAACACAGCTGCTAGTCTTTTTTAAGTTCACTGATTACTGCAGCAATCAGCAAGATTTACTGCAGCACAAATAATGTCCACACTGTTTTTGTGGTATAGCATGATCGGTGAATACCAGTATTGAGCCTTTGACAGAGAATGATGTTTTCAAATTGAAAAAATAATCCCACAAGTGATCAGTTTACTTTGCTAAACTGGACACCAGAATTAGGAATATTCTATGCAGGAAACTGGTCGCTAGTGATCCTCTGCAGTCTTGTGAGAGAAAACTGTTCAAATGCATTGCTGGGCAACTGTTGTGTTGTGTGACATGATCCTAGCAGTTTAATGTCTGTACAAATTCTGTTCTTAGAAGTACTACTGCGCTGTGGTAGTTCATGCAGTTGACTCTTGTGCAAAACGTTTGTAAGAAAACGTTCCATCCACAGTACATTGTTGTTTATTGCCCCTATTTGAAACGTTAACCCACATTACAGTACATGTTATAGTCATTATGCAGTGTTTACAGTTTGTGCTATCTGTCTGCCCGACATCATTAGTATCAGTTGCATGGAGTAATGACCATGCACAAATTATGTCTAGTTTCAGACAGGTTTTGTTGTTGAACCCGTCTGTCTGGTACACTTACTTTTTTATGAAAAACTAATAAGTTACACAGTAATCATTCATTGGATCTGTAAATCACTACTTCAAAAATAACCAGTGTATATACTTGAAAAATTACGACGAAGTTGGTCTAGCACCATGTTTTTTGTTAGGAACTTATATGATCACTGTTTTCCAGTCGTACTGCTGCATCTGCCCAACTGATTTTTACGACAGCGAATATCTACTGAAGCCATGAAAATTGGCAGCTTAATTTTATGGATCACACAGTATACTGGAATCATATAATACACAGAGATGCAACTGAATTCCATAGACACCAGTTAATAATGTCCAACAGCTGATAATGCCTAACTACTAATATTCACTGTACACGTAACACATTATGATGCGAGTCACACCATGACCGTCGGAGCATAATTACGACAAAGTCGATAAAATTCACTCTCCTGTCAATAACAAAACACCACATCAACTACTTAAGTACTGGAAAACAAATAGAAACAATCGGATGACAGAAAGTGCTTCATTTATGGTGCTTAGGTCAAGCAAATTAATGTCACATTGTCACTGTCCAGTTGGTATTTTTTGCTTAATACGAATAGCAAAGTCTTAAAATCACTTGCTGCCACGCCCCACTCTTCTGTCAAAAAGCTCATTTTTTTGTTTAATTCCATGGACTGGAATCCGGTAAATGCAGAAGTGATAATGCACACTATTTTTGTTCTAATCAGTGCAGCTTTCAGTTGCTGCAGGTGAGACTGTTGCCAGCATAACCAAACTACAATGCTTTCTCTACGCTTTCTGTTTATCTGGGCTAATTTTCTGAAATAATTAATAGGTACAGCTGAGACCGAAGGCTCTAGGGAGAGCTTTTATGGACAGGAAATGATACTCATATTGGCCCATGCTACAGGCGGAATTTTAGCTGTGCTAAAGTCAACAGTCAATGCATGTGGGTTTGAGGTCATGGTCTTGGTACACGAGGTAGGTCTCGACTAAACAACATTATTTATTATACACATGCAAAAGTCGAACCTTGGTAAAGAAGTCTCTAACGACAGGATGGTTGCGATGAGCATCTTTTAGCTGCGCTATGTAGCGATTTGTAACCTGCAAAACGGTTAATATAACAACCTTACTATTCAATGATCACATTAGTTGCATTCAAAAAACTATGGCTGTGCAGAATAGAATGAAAATGTTGGTTTCCAGTTATCTGAATATGAAATCGCCCTGAAATTTTCAAAAACTGAAAAGTTCCGTTTCCATGGTTCAGCTTTTGGAAAGTGAAATTTTGTTGCTTTTTTTTATAGCTTTCAATTATTTCAAGTCAGTCAAAGTACAAAGTAAGCAGATAGAGACAGATATCAAACTTTACTACTGGCTACGAGAATTGTAAACAAAAATACTTCAAAGGATAACAAACATTGGCAGAAATATTAGGTCACACTAAACTATTGTATTGGCGTGATTACACTGAAATTTAACACACCACTCGGCATCAAATTATGTGCGTCTAATGCAGTCAAACTTGGTTTGTATTTGATTGTGCATTGCATGTTTTTATTTAATATTGAAATAACAATAATGAAACTCAATGTAATACAGTGACAAACTGAGTTGAGCCATCACTTTGTAATTTCTGACATCTGGGCACTCTCATGCTCAGGCCTCGGATGGCAAAAATTACAAGTAACTGTTCAACTCGGTCTCCCAAAAAATGTCTCAAGCTGTACCAATCTGGCACCTGTGAGTGTCAAGGTGTTAATGATGAGACAAATTGAGGTGGCTGTCTGATTTTTTGCAGCTATTTTTTGGAATAGTATCTGTAAGCCGTGGCCAGCTGCCATAAGCCACTGTAAGCCGTCAGTTGACATTACCTCTGGAGATTTTCCGAGATGTTGTGTTAGAACGACCATGTTGATCAACGTTTCTGGATTGTTGCTGTCCTACAACCAGTTACCCGCAACAACATGCACACTCAATGCCAGTGGTAGGACTCAGTTTGTGCCATATCGATAAATGGTAAAAAAATCCTATGTGATTCAAAATCCACATAAAAAACAGATTTCCATCAAATCTAATCACTTCCTTCTTGAGTCTTGAACATCTCCAAAAATATCATCAAGATCTGTGCATAATCTCTCAAGTTATCATGAGACAAACCCAAAGACCCATAAACTAACCTCCTCGAGTACTCTCTCTGCACAGGTAATAATTATTCTTCTGAATCTTCATCATAACATGTCTGTCTATTCTACTTGATCAGATTAACATGACAGACTGACACAGAGCCAGCATACATGCAGAAAACTTAAGTTTAGACATTAAAAAGTTTTAAGTCCAAAAAAGGAATAAGATGAGCATGAGAAATCTGAGCAATGCCTTCAAGGATGAATAAACAGCATGGCTTGAAGTAGGACAGTATGTGTCGGTTTAGCATATAACAGTCCTTCCTTGGCTGCCTGGAAATCATACAATTTGTAAAATGGCAATAAAATAAAACACAACGCAGAATATTAGACCTGTGACCAACACTCCGACAGTTGCCAAACAGGCACTCATTTTTTGCACTCCAAGCCTCGACAAAGAGTAATGCAAGAACCTTGTCAAGTGCTTCCTGAAGAACGCCCTCTGCATCGTCAAAGCGACCCTGTGCCATGTGACAGACGGCTTGACCATTGAGCAGCAGTGGTGTCGAGACATGCTTGTCAGACAGCTCTTGAAATATGTAGTACGCATCCTGGTACTTCTCTCCACCCTACAAATGTGGTGCATATTGCATGATACAATAACACAGAAGACCTAGGTACATCTGTTCCTGCATCTGTATGACCTGCACAATGTGCAGAAGCCTGGCATGTTCCTATCTTGCGATATTTAAAAAAAATTCTGCTGACAGCTGCAGAGACTGCCTCATCTGAGTGAACTGATCTACAACTGATGCACACACAGTGCGCAAAAATATTTAAACTGTGCCGTTTGGCAGGCTCTGTCTTGCAAAAGTTCTCACATAAACAGCTTTTGGCCGAATGAGCAAAATTGAACATGCACTAAGGAATTTCTGCCCAAGTCCAAACTCAAACTAACTATGCAGAAAAATTTGTCATTCACAGCGCAGTGCCCCCTGTAGTTTACTTACATTTTGATTCTTTTGATTTCCTGGACATAATCCATGTCGTAGATAGGACAGGTATCAGCTTCAGCACTATAGTAGTTGCTGAAATATCATTTGACAAAACTAGCTGCATATTGTCAACTTTAGCTAGTTTTGCCTAACATTTCCATGCTTGCACCTTTGCTCCCAGTCCCAGTCCACCATCTGAAAAACGCAGTCCCAATAATGTTCGAAATTTGGTACTCTTGGTGCAAATTTTTCTACAACTCATTTGGAAACCTAACCCTCTTAACGCAGAGATAAGAATGAGACTGGCTGATGGAGCTACAGACCACAGCAAGGTTGAACCATGCAGTGGCTAGCTGTGAGATGATGTTGTCCTCGTCAATGTCATGCATTCTCTTCAGCTCCTTCCTACGCAGACATCACGGAAATATAATCAAGACCGCACACACTACTGCACACTGTCATTCTCTCACCGACCAATTCTTCTTCACTATGCTGTTTTTTGTGAATTACCTCAACACAAAAATGATGCAAAGCCAAATACCCGAAATGGTACCAGCATTTTTCATGTACCTGATCATCCTATGACCTTAACCTCTGACCTCAAAAATCAGTTCATCTGTCAGGACGTACATTATTGAAGGCTGAGAGAAGTTGTTTGATGATAATCCATTAAACCCAGAGATGCATACAAAAAATATTACTGAAACGACATCACAGATGGATGAATACACAATACAAAGTGATATGCAGACAGACAACATTCAAATATGTAGGCCAATGCCTCCAGCTCCGCAAACGGAATTCACTGTCAACTTACAACAAGACCCCTACAATGTTTATAAAGCAACAGATGACTGAAAATCATTCACCAATATCGCAGAATCATGTAAGTACAATGACTTTATAACTGATGTATCTTAAGGGGGCTGGCTGATGGAAACAAATGTCAGCCCACCCACGTGTTGCCTGCCCTGTCAGGACCAGTGTCCACATTGGAAATAGGAAACGACTTACTTTGCAATGTCAACGCGGTCCATCTTCAGCAATATCTGAATGCTCAGTGCAAGACTGCACACAAAGCACATCATTTCACTTCATTACATCAAGTGCAGCAAGCTTAGCAAAGCCAGTGACAGCAAATTGGTGGCGTAGCATAGTGGTTAGAACGTCGGTCCTGGCCGGCAGACTTTCCTTATCCTGCGCTAGACTGATGGATGGCTGCTTGACCACTTTGTGGGTACGGCGTCCGCTATCAGTCAACCAACAAAGCCAACTCAGCCTGCCATTCCTCCTGGGTCGGTTAAATGAGTAGTAACCCATTATATGGGTTACGGAAAGTGGGGACCTTTGTACAGCTGACTGGGCTGCCTGGCCGGCCAGTGCGCCAGCCTGTGTTTGCAGGTTGCATGCGGCGGCTGTGCGATCGATGGCTCTGGTTAGTGACGAAAAGCACATTAGAGGTGTACGTCGTACACGACGATGCGCTATACAAATTGACAACCTTTACCTTTACCTTTACAGCAGAGTACCTATAAAATTACGTTAGACTTTTTGTACCATGTCTACAGTGTTTTCAATATGTTAACTCAAAAACTAACACATGTGAGTATGAACAAGTTATCTGCTAAAGTTTCTGTGCCAAATAACTAGTACTTGATGGATCAAAGTCACATTTCTAAAAAGTTGCAACAATGCCGAAGAGAGTAAAAACAAATCTTTTCATTCATAAATCATACATATCTGCACATAAATGTGAAGAATACCAAGAAAAACTCACCATTCAAGAGCATCTGACTGGTGCAATAGACGCAAAGCTGCATCAGTGTTCTGCACATTACACAGTGACAAACATTATCTGTGATCACTTAGACAAAATCACGTAACGGTAAATAAAACAAATAAAAAGTTAATGCAGAAAGTCACTAAGCTTGTAAAGCATCATAAATAGTATAAGTAAAAGTTCATTTGGATTTCTAATTTGGATAATTAGCAAACACTGCTAATTATGTAAACAAAATCAGAAACAAACAGATTAACAATTGTGACATTACCACAAGAGTCAGACATAAATATGTTAACAAGACATTCGGTGACTTTAAATTTTGCTTAGACCTAAGTTTTAAACTATAGTTTTAAATCAAACCTTAATCTGGACTCTAAAGTATGGTTTTAAATCAATGCTCAGATTAACTTCAGTTTTAAACTTGGTTTTAAACTTAAGTTTTAAACCGAAAACCTACTTCCTTGGTACCCTATAAATATGCAGACGATACACAGATATTATATATTCTATGGGTGTGTTTACTTGAATAGTGAATCTGTCTAGCGCTCAGACATGTTGAAAGAAACTCATCTTCATCAGATAAACATGATTCTCGCTGTACATTAGGCGCACGTCGTAAGCAATTGGGCCTTAGAACGCCGGCAGCAATAGCAACCACTGGGTAAACAAATGCCATCTTGTTTTCGCTAAATCGAAAATTAAAGTGGTTTTGGTTTTAAACCAAACCTAAAAACTAGTCCTTAAAAAGAAACACCTATCTTGATGCATTACAGAAATCAGGTTTGAAACTGGATTGTTCAGATTAAGTTTGGTTTTAAACCGAAGTTTGGTATTATGTTCGGTTTTAACTTTGGTTTCAGTGGAAGCATCTGGTTTATTAAAACCCTACCTAAAACTGGATTTAACTGTCACTTTAAATTTTGCATTAATTAGGTTTTAAACCAAGTTCTAGTCTAAAACTATAGTTTAAAACTTAGGTCTAAGCGAAATTTAAAGTCATCCATTGTGAGGTTCTCACATTTTCATGGAAAAGAATTGAGGCAGCCATCAGCAGAAACGTACTGTCACTCAAATCTAAGTTGGCTCCCATCTTGGAGTCCAATTCTGACAATATTTTATCCCTGAACACATCATAATT
>Ga0209671_1003542_pt1 | contig 15067 bp, 9 predicted proteins | sample WorMetHERISLAND2_2_FD_187401 | JGI IMG/M metagenome (GOLD analysis project Ga0209671, IMG submission 187401) | Marine gutless worms symbiont microbial communities from Max Planck institute for Marine Microbiology, Germany - Olavius geniculatus... | ecosystem: Host-associated > Annelida >... | reverse complement strand
ATTTTTGGGGGCACTGCCCCCCTTAAAATTTGGGAGGGCAAAAAATGTAAAAATTTAGTACGTTTTACAACAACTTTCGAGTTTGGCTGCAAATATCTCTGGAATCGATGAAGATAGCGACAAAATCGAAATGGCGTTGACGAGGACGATCTTTTTGGCATTGAGCAAAAAAAAATTTGTGAAATTCGGTCATATTAGTCTATTTATTACCTTTGCCAAGGAGGTTGTTTTGCCAGAGTTTGTTTGTCTGTCTGTGTGTTAGCAAGATAACTTTAAATTTTCAGGGAATATCGGGAATGGCAAAAACTACAAGTGATTCAATTTTGGGCATGATCCAGAAGGAATCCTGGATTCTGGATCACTTTGAAATTTTCGTTAACATTGCTTTAAATGGGGCATAAAATAGAACTACAATGTTGTGTTGAATCAATATGCTTGGCGGAGGTCTGCGCTGTCCGAGTGTTTTTCTTGTTTGTATTTTTTCATTAGTGATAATTTGTGATATTTGTAGCAGCAGTAGCTTGCCATTTATGATAAAGTGACTGTTTGTTTTTTTGGCTGAAATATTTGCAGTTGTTGGACTTGTTATCTTTGCAAAAAAATCATGAGTGGCCACAAAACGGGGGGAGGGAGGCTGGAGCAAAATGGGGGACTGTTCCTTCTTGGCCCGGGCTTAAAACCGCCACTGCTACTGCTTTTGCTCTTTGCACAGCTGTTTGCAAATATTATTTCTGGTGTCATGTATTTGACTTTTAAGTGTAAAATGTCTGTTTTCCTTGTTTGTAGTTGTGTTTGACTGTTGACTTATTATCTGTTTATTAAGCACATTAGGTCTTTTTTTACTTAGTGTTTCTCTTTATGTTGTTATCATGCATGTACTTTCTGTATTGAACATGTAGTTTGTATTTGTTATCACTTTATTCGTACAGTACATTTATGTTTTTTAGTTCATTGTTTTTGTTTCAAAATTAAAATATTGTTTAAATATTGTAATGTGATTTTGGTTTGTGGTTTTGCTTGGCTGTTATTTTCCACTATTAACAAATTTGCATTATTATCTCTGTATAACAGTCAGTGACACTTGCACCATTAAGTATATTTTCCTTGAGAGCTGAAGCCATTACTGGTGTAGTAAATACATGCAGAGAAGAACTGTCTTGATAGATTGCCTGTTGTAGGAAATGCAGTGTCGTAGACAGAAAAATGTTCTATGAGCTTAGCAATCATAACTTAAGCAATGCATATGAAATGATGGCATAGCAAATGTGAATGGAGTTTTAAATTTATTTTGTTCGATCCGGTACTCAAGTTGTGAACTTTCATACTCGAGTATTGGAATGGCTTGGTCAGAGATGGTTTTTGCCGGCCATAGCTTCAGAGTATGCTTCTAGGAACATACTCTCCGGGATGTACCCTGTACGCTTTGCTCCAGAATTTGTACAATTTGGGCATGACATTTGTTATTTTGGTGCAGACTCTGACTGGTGTATTTTTTGATAGGTAACATTGCTGTGAAAGATGTTGCAGAACACGCAGAACCTGTTTGCTATAGATTCGATTTAGAAGTTGCATATACTTGCTGTGCAGACGTTGTCCATGTGCCAGGTTTAGAGACTAAAACTGTTAAGACAAATATGTATAGGCCTCAGTCTGTAAAACACAGCTCACTAGTTTCATACAGATTTTTGTGCATAACTTGTCAGTGCACGTGCTTTTAAAAGTCATTGGATTTACAGGATTTTTAATAGTCAACATGACAGAAGATTGCTTAGTGCTGTTTGTGATACCAGTGAATTCTGACAAATGCTTGTGGTGGATAATTGTGCTTCTGGCATTGTTGAGTGGCTTGCAATATGATTGCGTTTGTTTGTTGATGTGCAATTCCTTGTTCTGTGTGATGTAGTCTGTAGTCCAGGTTTCTTAGTCATTATTCCTGCATTGGAGTTTCTTTTTTTTGACATCCCGCATTATGTATCAGTGTTAATTAATGATTATTGTGTATTTAATTTTTAAACAAAAGGTGTTCATTGGTAGTGTTGAGTGATTGTAAAAAATGCAGAATATATTGCTGTTACTGTAAACTTTATATTGCATGGAATACATTATAATAATATATTTGCTACAGACAGGACTTCTTCGACGATGTATCGTCATCAATTTTTGTTTATAGTTTGAGATTAAAATGGAAAACATAAATGAGTTTTTTTTGTTCTGACACGATAAAACTCACTATTTTTTTAGCAGCACTTTGCTGCAAGTTTGCATAAAGTTGCCTTTCATACGTCATTAGTGCAATTTATTACCAGATTTCAGTTACTTAAACGTGTTAAACTGGCAGAAAAAGATTGAGATTTTTTATAAGTAGAGGTTTGAGTATTTATACTGCATCAAATGCAGTTTGCAGTACCGGTAAGTAATAGTGTAATACCAACAACCTGAACTGAATTGAGTCGATGAACAGTAGAGGTCTGCAAAAAATTGTGGAAGCGTTAGAGTGAGAGGACGGGAGGACGATGCCTGAAACAAGATAAACGCATTAGTTGAGCATTATGGGACATCCCTCGAATAGGGAATTTGTAGACAAAGAATATGGACAGTTCCTAGCACCTGTGTCTGAAACAAATAAAAAAATTTAGTAAAACTATGCAGAATGTTTCAAATTTTTGGCACAGTTCACTGACACATGAGGACCTGAGGCCTGTCCTGTTGCTTGGCAGTGATGGCTTGTGAATGTTATACGTTTACTTATTTATTGGCAGTGTTTACGACCACGCCCATTGTTGATAAACAAAAACGCTACGTCGCTAAGTTTTTGTGGTGTATTATCCAGGCATGCTAGATGCGGCGTTTAAATTTAAAGTAATATATTTGACTGATTGTTAAGAATAAGCTGGATTTTATGGCATTTACCGTACTATGTTATGGCATTCACTGTTTAACGTGGGTCAATGAAATTAATAGGTCGTTCGATTACATCCCCCTTCTGTATTGTAGTGTATCCGCAGTGATGGGACCGAGGCACCAACTCTCAAGGCCAAGGCCGAGGCACTAAACCTCAAGACCAAGGCCAAAACATTTAATGCACTGAATACTGAAATTACTGAATAGAACACACTACAAAACCATGGATGTTATTTCCGTCCGCACGGACGGAAAAGAAAACCAATGTGACGCTATTTTCCGTCCGCCATGGTCGGATAGAAAGTAAAACTGCATGAACACTATTTTTCATCCGTGTATATAAAAAACAGGTGTGCCCATAGGTCTTGTGGGCTCATATCATCGGTCTATGAAGTCACTGGCGCATTAATTAGTCAGAAATTAGCAGCTGTGATGTACATTATAAATTATTAAGAATTACGTCATTTACTGAACGTCAAAGCTCCTGCACACATTTTAAAGGCAATGTGTTTGTCAGGAAATCAATAAGGATGAAGCGTAGCATCAAATTTGCTGTTATTTATCTATGTGGACATCTGTGCATGCAATCTCATACATTGCGGACGGAAAATAGTGTCAGATTTGCTTACATTTTCATATGTGCGGACGGAAAATAACACCGAGCCTACAAAACATGCAGCTCACATGTAGAATCTTCTGTTAGGACTAAAAAATCTCAATAATCCTATTAATCCAGTCGCACTAAACATCAGTCTAATCTTTACATTATTCCATGCAAGTTTAATAGTCCATATCAGCTTATCAACTGCAGTTATAAATTTTGCATGTTGCATCTTAGAAACAACAGATTCTCAAGCACAGAGTCTGACATCTTTGAACGGTGTGTATGCTTTATAATGCTGCTCTGTGAGAAAACTCGTTCTACAACGCCGATGTAGCAGGAACATTGAACAAGCGAGAAAATATCGATTTAAAGCAACTGTATTCTATGCCAAAGAAAAGTTCTGTGTCCTTGTAATCGTCACAATTTATGGCAGGAATGTATTTCGACAGCTTGAGATCAGGCAGAGCACTGGGGGGTACACTTGCTGCAGGCTAGGCATGCTTGTACAACAGCACCAAAGACCGGAACTTTGTCTTGGAGGTTAGTGTCTTGGTCTCGGTCTTGTGACAAGACTAAGACCAAGACCAAGGCAGTAAAAATCTGCCTCGAGGCAACCTTGAGACAAGCCACTGCCTCGAGGCATCACATCACTAGTGATCCGTACAAATGGTGTAACATGGGAATAGGTGCCAAGGACTTTGGAGACAGTCTGTGTGTTATTTTGAAGTCGTTTTGTGTCTATGTTGTGGATATAGTTGGAGTATTGTATATTTTTTTGCATTGTAGAGACATTGTTTTTCTCGCTGTGCAGCAAAGCTGTTGCCTTACATGACTGACAAGTGCTGTTAGGCTTCATCTGCAGTAAAGCATGTTCATACGACGTCGGCGCTTACTCTGGCTAATTGTTGTTGCTGGCAGTTTGTGGGTTGTGATATCCACTTATTTTGTTGGTGGCACTGATGACAGTAACACTCGGTTGACACGGAAACACAGCCACCACATTGTGCAGTCTATTAATAGAAATTCTATTAGGATCAACACTGCACGTTCTGCTCGGTTAACACCCAGTAAGGAATTTTACGATTATGATGAAAAAGATGAGGTCGTGATCGATTCATCTCTGGACAAATCTACACTTCGACCTTCTACCAGATTTAGGAGTTATCATGAATTCAAAGTAGTTACTTCTGTGGCATCCAACAGAGGTAAAAATGAGATTAAGCATCAAGATTCAGACGTCGAAGATCGCTTCAGAATTAAAGCCGATGTGTGGACATTGGGCACTACTCCAAAACCGTCCATTCTGAAGTGGAGAAGAGAACGCACACCTGTGCAGGAACTTCCATTAAGAGAGCAGACAAAGAAACGGCTGACACCGATTTTGGATGGCACAGGCACTAATGCCAAGCATGTTCCAGGTAAGCTTAGTGCTTGTCTATTATCACTTAATTCATATCAGATCAAATATAATATGTCATTGGTAATGTTGCTTTGATAGTGATTTTGTTTAATTGGTGTATTTTGTGTGGAAATGACAGATTGGGTTAGGTCGGTAGTTTTAAAGTTTTTAGCTAGTGGTATGTAGGAAAAATATTGAAGATATAAGATGAAAATGCACGTCACATGGAATGAAAACAGTTTCTGTTAAAGCAGGTGCTTCTGCATGCCAGATGCTCATTCGGATGCCCAACCATCAGTGTTGGAACACTCTGAACAGATATTACGAAGCAGCAGTGGTTCACTGGTTGTGTAGCCAAGTTTTTGTGTATAATGTGATATCTGCCATTTATGTTTATCAGCATGATTACACAAAAAGTTGCAGGTGGATTTGGCTGAAAATTTGAGGGAAGGTTAGACTCATAGATGTAAATAACGTTCCAGAAAAAAAATCTAGAATACTTTAAAAACGTGAAAAACATGGCAAAAATAAGAAAACGTTTTAAAACGTCGAATAAAAAACATTGGCCATAATTTGTTTAACCTCTTGCCTAATGCCTAATGCTGTACGTGCAGTATACCTGGAACTATAGCCTAAATAAAGAGAACTTGATTTAATTTCAATTTAACCATGTGGTTATTAGATCATAGCACTAGATTAACAAAATATACTAGATAATTTAAAAAACTTTTTATTTGGTATATTTTGACCATCTAAGTAAACTAACATCACTGTGACTTATTAATTCGTTGCTGTGGTTCAGACTGTTTCCAAAAGTGCTTCTCGAAGTTCTTGATAGGATTTTCAATACATATTTTAAAAAACGTTTGGAAAAATTTTTTAAAAACCATTAAAAATGTTAAAAAACGTGGCAAAAATTTAAAAAAACGTTTTTTTACATGCGAAAGCAGCTACTGCTTTCAGCGCGTCTTAGCCATCACAATTCTGTTTGTCTGTCCATCTGTCCGTCTGTTCGTCACACGGGTGAATCAGGCAAAAACGGTCCAAGCTAGGATTACCAAATTTTTACCGTCGGCTGCCCGGAAGACTCTAGTTTCAGGAACCGTAAAGCTTTTTCATAAATTCAAAGGGGATCACCTAGAACGAGGGCGCTAAATGAGAGGGGGTAGGCAAAATTTGCGATTTTTGGCCTATAACTCACTGTATCTCAGTAACGGTGCGAGATAAGGCCTAGGTTACTATTAATCACTAATAGGAAATCGTATACTGGCTTTCGATTGGTGCCGAATTTAATGACCTTGAACGCCATAATAGGGATTTTTTAATGGATTTTTTGGGCGATTTCGGGCTGCGACACAAAATCATTCACAAGGAGGCGCCACGGACTGGCGTTGGTGGCGTGGCGTCGTTGGTAACGCGTTTCGGCTGCAACGAAGTTACTCTACGCCGAGCTCGGTTAGTACTGCGATGGGTGACTGCCTGCGGGCAGGAACTGTTATAGGCTTTCGCGCGTCTCGTGAGCATTAGCTCAAATTTCTTGTTACATCTATGGTTAGACTTGGTTCAAATTAGAGGTGATTAGATTTTGGTACTGATCCAGATCAGCATATTGATCCAGGACAGGATTGAAGGATTGTTTACCATTGACAGATAGGGCAAATCTCTGCCAAATGTCGTGCTGCCACCTGGTGAACACAGCCGAAAAATTGACATGTAGCATTGGTTGAGGTTTGCACTCTGTGAATGCTTTCCAGTTTTATATGGTTTATTATTATTAACTGAAAGTTATTTAAACAGTAACATAATGTTGATGTGTTTTGTTGTCAGGCCACAACGGCAGTGCAGTGCTAATGAATGATGATCACCTTCCACCTGCAGCTAAAGCTGCGATGGCAGAGGGTTGGAACAAATATGGTCACAATGAATACGTTAACCGTAGGATTTCTATACGTCGCCCACTGCCTGATGTCAGAGACTCAGCGTGAGTTCCTGAAAACTGCTCTTTTTGTTCACATTTTGCTGACATTATATTTAGATTTATATGTTACTACTGTGGTCTAAATACTGTTTTGTGCATTGATGATGAAATAGTGATATCAGTGGCAATTTTGTGGTAACAACCTTGTCTTATGACATGTCAAATTACATTGTATTTGTCAGACGTTGTTGTGTTGTGGTTTTGTGTTACTAAGAATTGTGTTGTGTTTGAAAGTTTTTGCTAGTAGCATTTTAGGGGAAAATTTTAGATTCATTTTCTTATTTAAATTAACACACCAGAGACTTTTGCCTCATTGCAGATTGTTGCATGCCCTGTGTATGACCAACGTGAATTTGTTTTTATTCTGGGTATTACATTTGCTGTTGCGTGGCTTTCTCTGCTTATAAATAGCTAGGCAGAGGCAGGCGTTTCACAAAGTGCATGTGAGTAACTGTGAGAGTGGTTTTGTCAACAGTTGCAAGATGCTGAGTTATAGTGACAATTTGCCAGATGCAAGTGTCATCATAACGTTTTACAACGAGGCCTGGCGCACGTTGTTGCGCACCATTCACAGTATCATTGATAAGTCACCGTCGAAGCTACTACGTGAAATTATCCTCATTGACGATGGCTCTACTGAAGGTGATTAAGTTTGCCCGTTAGCCTTCTGCATCCATTTTTAATATTTAATTTATTTTACAATTTACAATATGGGTTTTTATAAGTGTTATCTTTTAAATGACTATTCTATGCAGCTGCTTAATGAGGAATTGTTTATTTTAGCCTTGGCTTGAAAATTTTTTTCTCTGATTTCTGTCAGTGTATCATTCGGAATATGAAGATTCTTAGCCATAGTTTGATCTTATCTACTGTAAATTGTGTTAACATTTTTAGTTTCCTGTTGGCGGAACCGCTGAGGTGCTTTTTTCATTACTACTTAGACAGAACAAATTAATGTGAGACGCTGACTGTTTTTTTATCTAGTGATTTTTGTACCTGAATTATTAGTAACCTGTGAAGTTTGTTAGTTATAGTAGTTAACAGATATAATACAAATTTTAGAAGGTAGTGTAGCAACACACGTGAGGTGAAGTGGCAGCATTTGCTTCAGCTTTTTCCACAATTTGTCACTAAGTGCAAAAGGGAAAGAACTATTGATATTGGACAACGTTTGCTAAAGCTATTGTAAAAATAAGTTTTTTTATTTATCTGGGACACAGCGTATAGTTATAACTGATGATAGAGATTGAAAATGTTGATTTCAGTTCATCTGAAGCAGCAACTTGACGACTATCTGGAGCTGTTGCCAATCGTTCGGCTGGTACGTCTGCATGAGCGCGCAGGAGTTGTGCGTGCTCGCCAGCAGGGGGCAGCACTGGCGCAGGCTGACGTAATCATCTTCCTTGACTCACACTGTGAATGCACCGCTGGTAATAGTTGTTAGCAATCTGTTGTTTATGTACTGCTTAGTATCACTCGTTAGTGTATATAATTATTATAAAATTTTATGAAAAGAACAGATAAAGAATAGTACTGGTATTAATAGTTTGACAGTCTCTAGTGAGTCTGATGTGAAATCAAGCTCAGTACAGTCAAACAGTTGCAGAGACATTTGCTGAAATATTACATAATAATTATTAGGCCTAAGGCATGTATTTGGTGGATTCAGATCTATATGTGAGAACAGTTTTTTTTACAAACGTGAAGTGTTAATGATAGGAATTTATATTTAGAACTAGTGGTAACATTGTTGATATCGTAGCATTTGTAGCCTTCGCCAAAATGAAGCGATGAAAGAGGATATGCTTTCGGGGCAATCAATTTTTTCAGCTTGATTGCTTTTTGAAAAATATGAACGAATTTTGATGTAATTTTGTGGAGGCATTAGGCATGATGCAAGGAGGAATTGATTAAATTTTTTGTGACTGTGGATTGTTGTCCATCTTGAGATAGCAGTTGTATTTGCCATGTGGCAGTGCTCATGGTTCTCAGTGAAGTTTGAGATCTGTGATAGCTCCTAGCATTTTTTATACAAGAAAACCCCAGCTAACGCAAAAGGGAATGCACAACAGCAGTGCATGTCTGAAAGCCCAGTAAAACAAAATCTATGTTTCTATTACAGTCGCCAGAGGACGCCAGATGACTGGCAGCTAATTATCTATAGTGTTTTACGTGTACTCGCCAGAGGGCGTGATCTGTCTCGCTCTGCCAACACCGTATCGGCTGGAAATCGCAAATTTTTCCTACACGCCTCTCATTTAGCACCCTCGTTCGGGGTGACCTTTTTCTAATTTATGGATAAGCTTTATGGTTCCTGAAACTTGAGTCTTCCAGGCAGCCGACAGTGAAGAATTGGTGATCCTAGCTTGCACTGTTTTTGATTGATCCATCTGTGTGATGGACAGACGGACGGACAGACAGAATCGCGATGGCTAAGGTGCGCTACAGCAGTAGCTGCTGTTGCATGTAAAAATCACAGCAGTCTTTAGCTAGATTGAGACATATGTTAGACCGGTCATCACTTCCACTGTGGTTTGTTGAACAGACATCGTGGTATAAGTTGCGTCATTGTTGATTGTATTCTTGTAGGATGGTTGAAGCCGCTGCTGAGTCGCGTTGCTGAAAACCGAACTGTCATCGCAGTGCCTGTGATGGATATCATCGACGATTCCACGTTTGAGTACAAGCCATTTGATACGCAGTCAATAAACATTGGTGGTTTTGACTGGAGCTTACAGTTCACATGGATTGGCATTTCTGACAGAGAGAAACAACGGCGGCCATCGGACATTGCTCCGATCCGGTATGCTGATATTATTGAAGGATGCTAATAACATGTTTCTGGTTGGGCTCTAGGGTCGCCATCCAGTCTGAAGTTACTGCCACAACAGCTACCACAAATTTTTTTGCAGTATGTGGGACCAGCCTAACGTGGATTGATTTTTTTGAATTGAGTCGGATACACAAATGCAAGTAACAGTTTGCATTGGTTGAATAGCTTGTGCTAAACATTTACACTACACTGTGTCCGGGAAAAAACATCCCGAATATTATCACCGAATATTATCGATTGTCACTTGAAGAAAGGATATCTGTTTTTGTTAATTTTGGTAGGTATATTTCTGGCACAATTGACCATCAAGTGATCATTCAATATTCTACCTCACTCAATGTCTGTTTTTACACTAGCTGGGGAAAACAGAACCAACGAAATGTGAGTTGAAATGAACAAAAATACGTCAAAGAGCATCCCCAACATTATCTATTGTGACTTGAAGAAGGATTGATAAATTTTAATAATTTTTGGCGCAAACATTTTTGACACTACTTGCCATCAAAGGCCTGTTTTAGTTCCCACCTCTCTAAATGTCTGCTTCTGGACTACCCGGGAAGACCCGAACAGGCGAAATAGGATAAAAATGCAATATTTCGTTGATTTTGTTTCAGCGGGTAGTGCAGGAGCAGACAATGTGTGCGGTGGAAAATTGGACTATCATTTGATTGCAAGTTGTGTCAGAAATATTAATGTCAAAAATTATTAAAATCTGTTTATCCTTTTTTAAGTTACAATCGAAAATGACTGGGATGTTTTTTTTCCGGACACGGTGTATTTGTCAACACCAGCTGTTGTATCTAACCAGTGTAATAATGGACTCACTGATGTGACCGTGTGTTGCCAGGAGTCCAACAATGTCCGGAGGCATGTATGTCATAAGCCGCAGTTGGTTCAATGACCTCGGTGGATATGACATCGATATGGACATGTGGGGTGCGGAGAATCTGGAAACTTCTTTCCGGGTGACTGCTGATCTCTCATATTAAGTATTGCCAGCAATTAATTTGGACAATTGGATCAATAATTAATAATGTTGTGAGCGTGAGCATTTCTGGTCTTATGAGATTCTATAATATGAATAACTATTATTCATTTAATTATTTATTTGTACAAGACTAAGTGCTACTACAAAGTTTTAATTGCAGTGAGCACCAAACATACAAGTATACAAGAAATTTCTATTCAGAATAAATATATACTAAGCTTAGATGCATTTCCATGCTGTCATCTGCAAATTGTTTCTCAGGAACTTGGAGTATCCTAGATTAACTCTGGAAAATAGGCCAGTTAAACGTGAACTAAAAGTTCTGATAGGATATAAGTAGGGCCAACAGTTTTCCATGGGTCGTGGAATTTGAAGCCAAGCAGCGGAATTTGCCTTTTTTCACGGAATTCTGATATTTCCATGGAATTTTGCAAAAATTGAGAAATGACCGATGATCAGTACAATCGTCAGCTTCACATAGTAACTAAATAGATTACTTGTAGGCCTAATTGGTCTAAATAGACTACCGGTAATTGAAAGAATCCAAGTTCACACTGAACTGCTTAATACTGTGAGCCCTACTAATAGCCATCGCAATACAGCACACAAGCTCAAATAAACAATTTGACTTAACAGATTGCACCTTTAAAAAGAAAAAAAGATTGATAATTTTCTTTGGATGTTGCTAGCATAACTGAGCACAATGCCAGCCTTCAACAACTAAAGTTTTTTTGACAGGATTGAGCTCAGTTTCCTCACAAACGTGTGGTCATGGTGAGCCGCAGAATTTTGCAAAATGGTCCGTGGAATTTGGCAAAATTTGCCGTGGAAAAACTGTGGGCCCTGGATGTAAGCATAGACAACGTGTCAGTTTTTCAATTTAGTTTATGAAGTAGCACAGAAACACTGAATAGAAGTGATGCGTTGTGTTAGGTGTGGATGTGTGGAGGTTCAATTGAGGTAGTGCCTTGCTCTCACGTCGGCCACGTGTTCCGACATCGGCTGGTACACAACTTCGCCACCGGTGCCAACGCACGCAAGAACTACGTCCGAGTTGCCGAGGTCTGGCTGGACGACTTCAAAGATCATTTCTACGAGAAAGTTGGCTACAAACGCAGCAGAGAGGCCATGGTATGCTTTCTCTTTTTTTCCTAATATTTTTTTTCTGTTTGTTTTTGTTAATTTACCATAAGGTGACTGGTGTGATTTAGCTCTTGGTTGACATTTGCTTAACTTGTGGACTGTAGACTCAGTGACAGGTTGTTTGACTTTTTTGGATTTTTTAAATGTTTGTTGATTTTTCATTTATATTGCATTCTGATCTCATGTTGTTGGCGGTTTGTTTTTCTTGGCATAATGAATGATGTTGTGATGCGTCTACTTTCATACGATGTTACATAATTGCTGGTTACAGGAACGAAATGTAGTTGATGAAAACTGCATAATTATTGTCATCATCACCATGACCACTGCCACCACCTGTGCTCCTAGTGTCATTCTTTGATTTTACTGAGTTACTTGTATGGGCTTAATTAGATGTCGGAGGCACAACCTCTAGGAACGTGGCATGCCGTGATAACAGCAAACTTGGTTTTGCATTTTTACACACATAGAGTACTTGTCTGCTGTTTTAGACAGATTGAATTCAGTTTGCATATTAGTGTTAGCATACTGCTGTGATGCGTTTTGTTAGAAATCCATTGCCGGTGACATGACAGATCGTCTTAAGTTACAGAATCGTCTCCAGTGTCAGTCGTTCAGCTGGTATCTGAAGAACGTTTATCCAGAGCTCTTTATACCCAGTAATGCCTTGGCCTCTGGGGAAGTAAGTTTTCTTTTGTTACTGGTCGGCTGTTGATATTTAAATTGCAGAACATTTTTGTATTCTGTGTTCATTTTGATTATGTAACATGCCCACACACACACACTTGCCATTCTAGCAGCATTTTTAGTTAATTCGTGATTGGCTGGTTCCTTGGTTTTTTGATTTTCGCTCTTCATTTGTTCATCGCTTTAGCATTTTTTTGAGAGAAGCCAAAGCCTATGTGAACAACTTACTCGGAGTCATTACCTGATGACCGAGTGGCCAAGAGGTGAACTTGCAACTCCTCGATTATGAGTCTGAGGCAAACAACTGTTATACCAGCAAGCCCCATGGCCCCATGTAATAATAATAGTAATATTTTTTTTTGTTTTTAACCCTCGGGAACCTTTACTACCGGGGGTATAAAATTTATAATAATAATAATAATAATACAAGATTTATATAGTGCCATGAACTTCGAAGATACAGAGGCACTGTATTGTTTGTGTAGCACGTTAGAGATCTTTTTGAGTATGCACTATATAAATTTACACTTTACTTACTTTACTTACTTACTATTGGACAATCTCATGACATGTCATTCCTTGAGACCCATGTTGATTGCTTAGACAACTGTTTCTGCATGTTTGCCTTTTCTGATGTGTGTAAATGTCGCTGAGTTTGGTCATGTGCGACTGTCAGATTCGTAGTGCGGATGAGAGATACAGGGACACTCAAGGATCCCACGGGTGTTTAGACAGCATTGTTGGATCAAACGCTTTCAACCAGCCCGTCAGTGTATGGCCGTGTCATGGCGAAGCCGGTAACCAGGTGATCACACTGTTTATTTCCTGACATTTTAGTGCCCTTCCCTCCAGTAGGTATCACTAGATGCATGATGCTTTTGGGTCATTTTGAGATAATGACTAGGATTAGTAATGTAGCGGAAGTGTCGTTCATATGTTAAACATGCTGCATGGCAGCACGGTTACATAATGCAGTACAGACACGGGACATAAAAACTACAGATGACTAAAAGCTAGAAAAAAAACATTAAAACACTACTCTGTTAATGCAGAATAAGAAAAGTGCAGCTAACTCAAAGGAGAATGAGCAACAGTGGTGCATGTTTGAAGGCCCGGTGCGAACAAAATCTAAGCTCACCAATCCCAGCAAGTGACATTAAGTATCTGTAGTGTTTTATTTACACTCACCAGAGAGCGCGACCGGTCTCGCATAGCTGTATTGGCTAAAAATTGCAAATTTTCCTTACTGCTCTGTCATTTAGTGCCCTCACTCGGTGTGATTCTTTTCATTTATGGAAAAGCTTCACGGATCCTGAAACTAGAGTCTTCCAGTCAGCCGATGATGAAGATTAGGTGATCCTAGCTTGCACCGTTTTTGACTGATCCACCCATGTGACAGACAGACTTGCGATGGCTAAGACGCGCTACAGCAGTAGCTGTCGTGCATAAAAAGTGTGCTATATGACATCGTTAACACTGTCCTGGTCAGTTTAAGATAGCAGCCATGGGTTATGCTTAATAAATAATACAGCAGGCTGCTCAAGAAGTCCATTAGGAAGTCACTGGGTGGAGCAGCTAGTTATTTTCTTCACCTTCCTTAACTGTAACCCTGATAGCATTATAATAGCCATTTTATACTCTTTCAAGTGTGAGTGAATGGCTGGCATTGGCCTGAGACAGAGACAATGATCTTGCATATTGTGTGTGTGTGTGTGTGTGTAGTTTTGGCTGCTGAGTGCCAGTGGAGAGATACGTCGTGATGACAGCTGTATGGACTTCTCTGGTGGCCAGAGTGTCATCATTTACCCTTGTCATGGTCAGCGAGGCAACCAGGAATGGCAATATCTTGAGGTCTGTACTGCAATTCTGTACCAGTCAGTTCGGCACATACATGCACCCACCATTTCAGTGGACAACGAGCTGGTTGACCCTGATTTGCCTTCTCAGTTTATCTCTAGCATGTGCCAAGTTTTATGTATTTTCATTGGCACAGTTTTGAAAAGATTTCTTTGGACTTCTTGTCTGCATTTTCATCAGTCTCTGTCATTAACATGGCTTAATCTAGTTGGCATCATCTTTAAATTACATTCACCACATCTGAACCATCTTACTCACTAACAAGATAATGTTCATATGAACACGGAGTCTGTCCAATGCATTTCGACAGTTTACAGTATTTGTCCATATAAATATAATCAGTGAGCTGTTTAGACTGGTAGAAAAAATCAAACAGTTTAATTTCAAATTGTACAGCAGAAATGATCTTTTCATCATTCTGTATTATTTTAACTAAACAATAAACATCGTCAGTTACGAGACCATTTGATTCGTCACCAGCGCTTTACTGTAAAAGGTTCATTGTCGCCATGCATTTGTCTTGCACCGTTACGGAGATATGGCGCCTCAAATGTTGGACGCGTGGACGTTGACACGGAAAGAAGAAGGAAGAAGGGAAAGTAAAAAAGGAAGGGGGAGGGGAAGGAAAGGGAAAGTGGAAGGGGAAAAGGAAGGGAAAGGGAAAGGAGAAGGTGAGG